>QFCF01000149.1_pt1 | contig 102027 bp, 93 predicted proteins | sample 5346961 | NCBI WGS metagenome assembly QFCF01 (sample SAMN09062253, study PRJNA434731) | Human gut metagenome, whole genome shotgun sequencing project. | reverse complement strand
GTCTTCAATATACCCTGTTTTCACTTCATTGGGAATAATGAGTCCTGATCCTAGAAACGTTTTGAAATGACCTCGAAAATAACAGAACAAAACCAAAATACTGCACGAACTCCCACCGAAAGCTTGTACCTCGTCCTGCTCCGGCTGAAAATATGACGTTTTTTGAATAGCCGCCATCGATGTGGACTGAAAGATGGATAGAGGAATTCTGCGCGGTGGATGTTGCATTCGCCTGCTGCTCAGCATTGGCAAACAGAAGCCTATTAATCTAAACAGCATAAAGCTCTACACCAGACTGGTTGACCTTGTGCTGGGCTCTTTTCTGAGGACTGTTAACCTCTTTGATCGTATCCTGATTCACAAGATAAATCCGTGTACCCTATATGCTTAAAAATATATCAGATATGAATATGTTTGTTTTCTTCAAGTGCCTTGGATGTGTACGCTGGAATAACTTTATCAGGTGTATCCTGCATAACTATTCTACCTTGTTCAATCCAGAAAATGACATCACAACGTTGAACAGTGCTTAGTCTGTGAGCAACAATAATACATGTCATGTCTTCAGAAAGATCAAATATAGTTTTTTGAATTTCCAATTCGTTCATCTGATCAAGCGAACTCGTCGCCTCATCAAAGATCATGATAGACGGATTTGTATACATGGCTCGGGCAATGGAAACACGTTGTGCCTGTCCACCGGAAAGTCCAACGCCATTTTCACCAATAGGTTGGGATAATCCCATGGGATGAGTGTCCACGAAGTCGATCGAAGCCCGGCGACACGCGTCCCGAACAAGTTTCTCATCCCACTGCTTGCCCCAGTGGCTGAAAGCAATATTTTCTGCCAAAGTACCGGGAAAGAGGAACGGAGCCTGCGGGACATAGCCGATGCATTTGGCAAATGCAGCTGCACGGGATTCCGTCAACGGTTTGTCATCCACAAGAATGGTGCCGGATGTCGGCTCCAGAAGACCGCTGATTATGCCGACAAGCGTGCTCTTACCAGCGCCTGATGAACCGATGATGCCTATACGTGTCCCCTTGCGCAGAATTAAACTCAAATGATGCAAGGTATCCGCTTCAGCCTCATTGAAGCGGAAACAGACATCGCGCAGTTCAATATCCTTTTCAAAATGAAACGCAGGGTCAGGCAACGGAGGTGGGGAACTCTTCGAGGCACGCAACCCTTCAAGCAAATCAAGAACAGCTTCCGAATTCGGGCGAACACTGCGTATGGCCACCTGATAACTCACAACACGGTTGCTGAATGGCAAAACACGCCATGCAGTAAGCATGAGTAAACCGATAGCAGCTATCAGTCGAGGCAGTTCAGCATTTTCAATATATACCAAATAAGCAATCGCCAACAAAACAACAAAAAACGCCGAAGCTTCGAGTACCCACGTTGGAATAGTGGAAGCAATATTCAAAAATCTCCGGGAAGGAATGCCCAGGGTAGTAATGTTCTGCAAGGCTTCAAGGAACATAGGCTGCTGGCGATAAATAAGAACTTCACGAATTCCTTTCGTAGCACACATCAGAGCACGAGTTTCATCAATAGCACACTGAGCTGCTGTACTTGCACTGGTGTCCACAGCATGACGAATACTTATGTAAAGAATAAATCCAATGCAACTCACAGTACAGATGACCATAATTGTCAGTACAGGTTCCTGAGATGTTAGGCAGACCATGAGTGCAATCAGTGTAATAATACTTGCATACATATAAAGCAAACTGGTCAGCATTATTGCGACACTCGAACGCCAGCACATGCGTTGGAACATATCAGAACTGTCAGCAGTAAGATGCCATGCGTAATTCTTATATAAAAAACGCTGAAGAATTTCTTTTGAAAAAGCTAAAGAAAGTGTTTCACCAAAGTTTGCAATGCTCTTTGCCGTAATATAAGAAATTGAATTTTTGATAGCGGATATAACAACGACACAAATTGAGGCAAGAATAAGTAAATTATAGTGAATAGTACTCCACTTCTCAAGGTCAGGAGATAAATAAAATATAAATGAAAAAAGAAACTCTTTATGTAGCAATTGACTATTCGTCAGAGCCATCCCCATATATGTTAAGGATAAAATAAAAAAAAGTTCAAAACAACTTTGCATGATCATCAGAAAGACAAGATAGCACGAATATATTCTGTGTCTCCTGTCAATAACTCTAAAAATCCTTCTGATATCTCCAAAGAACATACTATACTTATTTTTTTTCATAAATATTTATCATATTTTAGTAGGTGTAATATAATAAAAAGTTTATTTATGTACAAACGATATAATGTACTTTACTTATCAACATAAATAGACTTTCTTTATATGATAAAGGGATCAATGTCATCTGTCTTAACCGCAGGATTTCCATGCATAACGGTAAGACTACGGCATCCCTTATAGACAACAGACAATGGAGATATTTTATTACAGTCACCTATCTTAGCATTTGGAATAATGATTGCATTTGCACCTATGGAATTATAATTTCCTATCTTTGCATTACCAAGAATCTGGCTACATGGAGCAAAAAAATTGAAATCACCAATAACATTATCGTGACCTACAATAACACCTCCATTGAACACATTACAACGACCGATTTTCATATGTACAGAGGCCTGAAACGGAGCTATAAATATATTCCCCTCGCCCATTTCAATATGTTCATTGAGTGAACACCCCGGAGCAACAAGAGTATAAAGGCGAACCCCCCTTTTTTTCAAATCATTGTAAATGAGAGAACGTAACGGAGGCAGTGCGGCACCAATAACAACATATTCATAGTCTTTAAAAATATGTTCTGATATATCTCCACAAAAATATCCTTCCATATCTTTATAGTCTACTTTGTAGCCTTGATGACTAATAAATCCACCAAATATCAGATCTTTATCCATCTTTTCAAGCTGCTGCATATAATGCGCGCATTCTCGTGCAAAACCATCTCCACCAACAATATATACTTTTTTCAAAGTCGACTGACGAGAACTCATCATCGGCGCAGCTGATTTCCTTGGAAGGTAATCATAATTTTTTATATAAAATTCGCGAAGAAAACTTAAATATTTTTCTTTACCGTAAATCTCATCGTGCCTTCTTTTCATCTCATCAACAATAGCCTGATAAGCATTAGGATCTTTCTCCAATCGACGCACATCATATGCTATATTCAACGCCATCTCATCAAATGAACGATAAACATTATCAAGTTCTTTCCATGAACTGTCAGGAAAAAAACGTTCATTATAGACGGCAATACCTACGCTGCCAACCAGACACGGCTGTATAAAATAACCATCAAACCCTTCACCAAAAGAAATAACAAACATTGCCTTGGCAATATAATCCATATACATATCAAATGTAATATTGTCAATTACTGAAACTTCATAGTCTGGAAGTTTTACATTGATTACATGAATGATATTTGATTTTTTATCATTTTTATCTCGTGACACAAGAATCAATTTTTCTTTTTTTTGAAAAGGATATTTCTTATATATTGATAAGTCAAAATATGTTGATATATATTTTAATGGCATCTGATATTCATCAGAGGTTATCTGTGTTGAATAAGCTTTATGCGCCGTTGTCAATGTAATATCTTTTGTAAATTCAAAAAGCCTGTGGCATTCCTCTGGAGGAGGCATCAGATCTATATTCTGTAGCATAATATTAATCTGCAGATGGGGAATGTTCTTCAAGAAAGTGCGTTCTTCCTGAGTTGCAACCTCGCAAAAGTCGCTTACGCATATTTCGGGAATGTGAAGAATAAGTTCTTGGCAGTTCCCTGCATTTTTAACTACCTGTTCTAAACGCCATAGCTTTTCATCATTTTTAAACAATTCATTTTTGGCATAAGTCACATTAACGCCATTCCGATACGTAGGAAGGGTACAAAGCAGGACAAATCTATCAGGCAGGAGCATTCTAGAATAGGTTGCCATCGAAAAAAACGACATATAGCCGCCATAGACGGTATGTTCCGCAGGAATAAATACCAGTACGATTTTTTTCGCTTTTTTTAGCTCAGTCAGATCGTACTTATCCTGAATCATTTGTTGCTTTTCAACATAACGACGTAAATTTCCGGTTACCAATGATGAGTTGACAAACCACTTCCATGTGTTTTTGAGTGTATTATAGGCAAAAGTATTCTCATATTTTTTCAAACGATGTTTTACCTTTGGAGCTATAGGAGCCAGAAACTCAGCAATATTCCTGAAAAACATGTCCTCTCCTACGAATAAAATATGTTACTTGATTAAAAGTATATGTCAGCATCCGGTACAAAATCATTTTTGAAACATAAAGTATTATTTGTATATGTATTGTAATACTATTGCAGCCAAAAACAAAGTTTCTGGCTGCAATAATAAAGATACCAATATTTAATTGGCATATATGTATTATGTCACACCATGATACTGATCCATTTCTTTTCGATTTGCGTGGCAATAGCTTCGGGCGTCAACCCACATTTCTCCAGCAGGTGAGCATAGCTTCCTGCATGGGGATACTCATCGTCGATGCCCAGCACTAGCAACGGCGGTTGGTCAGTCTGTGCAGCCATCTCTTCAGCGATGGCTCCTCCCAATCCACCTATCCGGCTGTGTTCTTCAACAGAAACGACAAGCTTATGGGCGGCAGCTTCCTGCACAGCCTTTTTATCAACAGGTTTAATAGTGTGCATGTTCACCACCGAGCAGTCAATGTCTCTCTCAGCCAGAAGGGAAGCCGCATCAAGAGCAACGGATACCATGGTGCCGGTGGCGATTATAGAAATATCCCTACCTGTCCGCAGGGTGATGGCCTTACCAATCTGAAACTCATAATCTTCATTGTAGACGACAGGAGCACCCATGGACCCCGTGCACCGTATGTATACCGGGCCAGGGTACTGCGCGGCAGCGAGGGTAACCTTGATGGTTTCCATGCAGTCTGCAGGAGAAAGTACGGTGACATGGGGGATAGCCCGCATAACTGCGATATCCTCGATGGCCATGTGCGTCGGTCCGAGAATCCCCGAGGAAAGCCCGGCAGTCAGGCCCACCAACTTGATGGGCAACTGCATGTAGCCCATACAGACCCGCACCTGATCGACAATACGCATGGAAGCAAATGATGCATAGGTGGTCACAAACGGAATAAGCCCCTCATGGGCAAGACCAGCGGCAACACCGAGCATATTCTGTTCTGCTATACCCATATTGAAGAATTTATCCGGAAATTGCACGGAAAAACGTGTCAGACCTGAGAAGGTGCACAGGTCAGCGGTGAGCATCCGTACCCTTTCATCTGATGCCGGTAACTCCATGGCTGCCAGACCAAAGACGCCACAGCTACCCATACGTGCCCATAATTTTGCATTGGCTGATGTGTAGTTAGGCATTTTGCACCGCCAGTTCCGCCATTGCGGCTTCAAACTGTTTCTGGGACATCCGCGCGTGATGCCACTGTGGCGCATTCTCCATAAAGGAGACCCCCTTTCCCTTAACAGTATGCGCGATAACAGCAAGAGGTTTTTCCACGGGCATGGAGAATGCATAAAGCAAAGCGGAAACGTCATGTCCATCCACATCTATGGCTTCCCAGCCGAAAGCACGCCATTTGTCCGTCATGGGGGTCATGGAAAACACATTGTCCGTGGAACCGTCATATTGCAGACCGTTGGAGTCTACAATGACCACCATTTTGTCTAGTTTAAAGTGTGCAGCCGCTGCTGCGGCTTCCCAGATCTGACCTTCGTTGCATTCGCCATCACCAAGCAGAACATAGACCCGGGCATCAGGCGCGTTCTGTCTCAACGCTAGTGCAATGCCGACACCAAAGGAAAGTCCCTGTCCGAGGCTACCGCTGGCAAATTCTAGTCCTTTTTCCGGATGTAGGCCGGGATGGGCCGTAAGAATGGTTTCGTCCTGCTTGAAGGTGTCCAGCTCTTCCGCTGAGAGCAGCCTAGCCTGTTTCATGGCAGCATACTGGGTCATTCCGCCATGGCCTTTGCTCAAGATAAAACGGTTTCTCCCCTGCCGCAACGCGGAGAGGTAAAGCACCGCCAGTATTTCTACCATGGAAAGGGAGCCACCATAATGAGCTCCGGCGCTACCGGCCCTCATCCCCATTTGCAGAATATCCTGCCGCATAATTGTCGAGGCCGCACGACACTGTTCAATCATATTGTTTTCCATTACGCGGTTCCTCCATCTACGCGGATGATTTGTCCATTTACAAAAGATGCCTCATCTGCGGCAAGGAAACAGACAACCTGTGCGATTTCATCCACTGTGCCCATCCTCTTCAAGGCAGAGGCTTCCAACATAGCCGCTCTGGCCTTGGCTTCCATCAGATTTCCTCCGTCGGTGTCGGTCAGGCCGGGAGCTACGGCATTGACCCGGATTCCAGACGAACCCAATTCCGTCGCCAATACTTTCGTCCATGCTATCAGTGCTGCCTTAGAGACCCCATAGGCACTGTTTCCCGGCTTCATATCGAGTCCGGAAATGGAAGCCACATTGACGATGGCACCCGCCTGCCTAAGGAGCATGGGTTTGACGAAAAGCTGCGTCAATCGCATTTGAGAGAACAGGTTCACCTCAAAAAGTTCTCGAACCTTCTTAAGCGGGGTCAGCATAAAAAATCCGCCATGCTGTAACCCCGCATTGTTAATCAGAATATGCGGAGACATTTCCTTCATTATTTCCTGCACGGCGGCCTTCATTGCATTTTCATCGGTCATATCGAAATACACAGGCCGGATGGTCACGCCATAATTTTGCGCTAATTCAGCATTATGGGCTTCGAATTCCTCAGAAGCTTTGCGGGCATGTGCATAAATGGAGGCCCCACGCATGGCAAAAGCCCGCACAAGTTCCCGCCCGATCCCCCGCCGTGTCCCGGTGATAAAAACATTTTTCCCGCGAAAATTCTGTATCATGCGTGTGCATCCTATTTTTCTGCCCGTTGCATGTGATGCCCTGCGCGCATGCAGCGCGACAAAGATTTATTGTCAGCAAATCGGTTCACCGCGTCCGGCGAGGGGAAGCCCGGCACCTCCGAGCGTAACCCAGCGTACAAGGCGTTCCATGACGAACAGGCCGTCCCAAGGAGCATCAAAGGCAGTCATAACGCCCAGTTCCGGGAAGCGCATGGCTCCGTTGCACGCTGCAGCGTCCGCAAAGGCAAGACGCCGCTCATTTTCAGCGGCAAGGCCGATAGTCTGGATACCGTTATGCACGAGTGCCACGGTATCCATGATGTCATCCACAGGACGGACAGTCACTGTGCGCGAATATACTGGGCGTGAAAGTTCAAAACGCTCATCGTACAGCACAGTCCAACTCACGCCATCCCCATGCCAGCAACGTCCCAGAAAGTCTCCGACAACTCTGGCCGTCTGCACAGCCGCCGCCGTAGGCCCGTCCTCAGGTCCTCGGGGGATCAGATGCAGCGCCTTCTCCATGAAGGGAGTGAGCTGTTCGGCAAAGGTTTCGGGAGTTACGCAACCGCCTCGTTCCACAAAAATAGTGTGGGGCGAGGAACATGCCGCCTGATCAAAGGAAGCGACATCTGTTGCCACCCGGCGCATCAGCTTGGCGAGCATTTTTTCATCCTGAATGGCTTCCCGTGCAATAACCATGAAGGACGTTTTAGGACCGAACACCAAGTCAACGCATTCAGCGCGGGATGGTAGTGCACACACGGCATCCACGGCCTCACGCCCACCCCATGCAATACGCACATCTGCCTGTGCGGACAGCTCAACGGCCAGATTTGTGGCGGTATGGGGGTAATAAACCAGCCCAAACGTCCGTAACATGTCGTTTCCGTTAATAGTATAACCTGCCGGGGTGGTGTAAGAACGATCTGCAAAGGTTGCAAGAATACGTCTAAGCGTATCCATATTGTTGGCCGCTGTCTTGAGTATATTGACATTCTTGGTGATCAGACTCTGGACCAGCACGAGTATCCCCAGCAGGGGGACATTGCCGGCAAGCCAGTGCACCACCAGCCCTCTGGGGACCGCACGCAACCAGTGTCGCTTACGGTTGGATTCAGGCGTGAAATGGTCAAGGCACTCCGGAATATCATGCAGCCCCTGTGCGCACAGACTACGTAGATGATTCGCGGAGCACCATTGCGTCAGGAAAAAGAGCCCCTGATGTTTCCATACGGAAAATTCGGGATTATCAAGCCATGTGCGGGACGTTTCGTCCACGAGGCCTATCAAGGCCTCCACCGGCTGGGCGTTCAGCCATGCCTGCGCACTACGCACATGCTTTACGAGTCCGGCTATATCCTGGGACTGTTCCGCCTCGCCCCATACATGGATTTGTGGTTTCCCCGAACTATGTTCAAGGGAAAATCCCCGGGTGCTCCGAAGTTTTTCACCAAGGATGTCTCCACAGCCACGGGGTTCTGCCCTCTGCATCCGGCCTGTGACTCTAAATCGCGTTCCACCATTCCCGCAGGGGCATGGTGCAGGATTGACAAGCCCCATATCATCCGTCAGCACCGCGGCCCCGGGATAAGAATGAGGCAGCGGAGTTACAAATTCCAGCACACCGGTCTGTCCGTCGGACAGGGGCTCGTGTGTGACAGGATCTCTGACGATGACACGGCTCGCAGCCGGGGTATGTTTCCAGCCACATGGGCAGTCGGGGTAGTTCAATCCCATTTGTTCTGTAAAGCCGTACACATCTACGATATTATCAGCCTCAACGCCAAAGGTCTCAGTCACATGCTCCATGAATGTGTCACGAGAGACCTTCTCGCTTTCGAGCTTCTTCCAGCCCCCGATATGAAGAATGGTCGAACCCTTGGGCAGTGCATAGGTAAAACCGTGCTCACGGGCATAGCGCACCACGCTACCGTAAAGGATATACGTGAAGCCGAAGACGACGACAGGGACGTCCGGATTAAGGGCTTTTACAGCACTGGCGAACTCTTCAGCCATAAACTGGAGCCCATTGGTCTCACTCATGAAATATGCGGCGCCGGAGGCAAAGGTAAGATACCCACGCACGGCAGCGGTCCGAGCGTTGCTCGCAACGCCAGCCGCTGTCTGATTCACATCAAGTACGAGAAAAGGTCGACGATTCCCACCGATACGATGAGCTAGCACCTTACTCATGTAGCGTGCCTGTCTGCGGGCAGTGATTTGGTCGATCAACACAGTACTGGGGCGGCCGCTTGTGGCAGATGAAGATAGCGTGATATTGATGGCATCCTGTGGAACCGCGCGCAACTGTCCACCCAGTGCCTTGAATACCTGCACCGGCAGGAAAGGCAGTGCCTTCACATCAGTCAATGGTAATGAAGGGTCAAAGCCTTTTTTGGCCAGAAACGCTGCATACATGGCGTTGCCTGCGGCATGACTGCGGATGGATTCCTGCAAGGCTTCCAGAAACAAGGCATCAACGGAGTCATCAACGGAGACAAAGGGGGGAAGTGCCAGAAGCCGGTCAACGGCATCAGGTATCTTGCTGGGGGTGCTCATAAATATTCCTTGAGGGCATTACGCTGTAATTTCCCGGAAACAGTACGCGGAAGGGCATCAATGCGATATAACCGTTTAGGTTGTTTGAATTTCTCAAGCTTTCCGGCAAGCATTGGAAGGATCGTCTGCAAAACCGGCATGCTGGCACCGGGTTCCGGCACAAGAAAGGCAGCCACGGCTTCACCTAAAATGGGATCAGGCATGGCTACGCAGGCGGATTCTGCAATGCCCGGCAGCGCGTTCAGCACCTTTTCGACCTCGGCGGGCGTCACTTTTTCACCGCCTACATTGATCATTTCCTTAATCCTACCGATGATAGTCACATACCCATCGACGTCCATGCGGCCCAGATCCCCGGTACGGAAGAACCCGTCTGGCGTGAAACATGAAGGTGCATTGATATAACCACGGCTCACCATGCTTCCACGGACACAAATTTCTCCCTCTTCGCCGGCAGGGAGACGGTTTCCACCCTCATCGGCAATGCAGAGCTCCGAATACGGACCAGCTTTTCCGACTGTATTCAGCTTATCCTCCTCGTTATGGAAATCGAGAAAGGCGGCACGGGAGGCCTCAGTCAATCCATAATGCATGACCACATGTGTGGTAGGCAGTAATTCCGCAAGACGTTTCTTTTCTTCAGGCTGCATGGCGGCCGACCCCAGCTCCAGATACCGGAGCTGATCCTTGAATCGGCTGATGCGGCTTCCGGACAATTTGTAGAGAAGCGTCCATGCCGGACCTACCATGCCCAATCCACTCACATGATGCTGCTCCATCATGGAAAAAAGACGCTTGGGCGGAGTAATGCCGTCCACAACGACCATATGACCACCCATGGACAAAATGCAGCGCATGCGCGCCAGACCAAAGGAATGGCTGAGAGGCATGGGGCACAGCTCCACGTCATCCGGCCCGTTGCCCACATATGTATTGATGTGCGCAATGGCGCATGCAAGGTTGCCGTGCGTAAGCAGCACTCCCTTAGAAGCTCCCGTCGTTCCTGACGTAAACATGACGTCAGCCGATTCTTCAAGAGACGGAACAGTGTCTGGAAGGGGCGCATCCGAGGTGACTTCATCCAACAGGGCCGCATCTTCTGAATCGTACAGAGCCCCAGGCCAGAACGTCAGACGCGCTCCTAAAGTCTCGCGGATATATGCGAGACGCGCACCCGGTGTCTGCGGATCCACCGGTGAAACCAAAGCGCCAAGAGCCTGAAGCGCGGTATAGGCGAAGATAAACCCTGGGCCCCGCGATGCGGCTAAAACGACAGGTGTCCCCTTCCCTACTCCATGAGACTGCAACAGCCTGTACACCCCGGCAATGTGCCTTTCAAGCAATCCGTAAGAAAGAGTAGGACGTTCGACAAAGCTCAAAGCCGGCTTTTCAGGATGTATGCGGCAGTTCTGCAGCACCTGCGAGACAAAGGTGTTAAACATTACTTCTCCAATAGCCCCATGAAATCACCAATGGTTTCAACTTCAAACAACTCATCGACATCAAAGGAAGTTTCAAAACCAGCTTCAATAGCTGAAATCAGTCCCAGGTGTCCCAGCGAATCCCACTGGGGAATGGAGCCGGCAGCAAGATCTTCGCTGACGCTTTTCAGCGGGATTTCAAAGGTAGTTGCAACGATCTGAAAAAGTTTTTCTTTTCTTGCGTTATCCATTTTCTTTTCCTTATAGCTTTATCATTTCCAGATTTATTTTACGTCTTTAAGGCCCTATTTGTGTCACTGTTGCGCCTCTGCCCAGAATGCCCAGAGGGCAACATCATCGTTTTCCCGGTAGGTTCTCCACAGGTCCCAGATTTCTGAAAAAGTGTCCGACACCACCCTCCATGGTGGAACTGCAAATCCGCGTCCTGTAAGCTTCCACCCGGTGAAGGGAAGCCACAGACAGTCTAGTTTTCTTTCTAGGGATGGTACAATTCACCCTTTTCAAGAGCAACGACGGGAAAACAGTTTGCCATGTCAAGTTCGGCAAACATGGTCACCACGGCCAGCCCGCTACCAAAAGCGGCAAACAAAGCCTGTTTGATGCCAGTATAGCCGGGTGTGCCTGCATGGCGGCATACACTCAAAGGCAGGCTTGCACTGCTGCAATTTGCGTACTCATCAAAAATCATAGGCAGTTTTTCACGCTGCACATCCAGCCGGCGCATCAATGTATCCAGAATGGCCTTATTGGGCTGGTGTAGGAAAACTACATCCATATCTGAAAGTCGTTTGCCAAGGTGCTGCATATGCATTTCGAGACAGCGCGGCACATTGTTCAGACAGAATTCCGTAATTTTGTTTCCGGCCATGACCATGCCGTCGGGTTTGCCCGGTACGGGACGGTACCCACTATCGTAGTTGACCAACGAGAATTCGGTATCCGGAAAGTTGGAAAGTGTGAACGAAATTTGCTGCTTCTGCTCCGGTACAAATTCCATGGCGAAAGCACCGATGCCATCTCCCATGAGCACGCTGTTACCCACATCTTCAGCAGGAACGACCTTACTGGAAACGTCACCGGATAGGATAAGCGCCCTAGGGTATTCCGCTGAAAGGTGTCCACAGGCCATCCATATTCCCTGCAGCATACCAAGGCAGCCGGCAGTAATGTCACTGACGACACAGTCCGATGTGAGTCCCAGGGCCTTGGCAATCAGATAACCGGTTGGAGGTGAAAGGAAATCAGGTGTCTGTGTGACAAAAAAGAGCATGTTCACACTTTCCGGATCCCAGTTCAGGCGGGAAAGAAGTTCGCGTCCGGCGGCAAGAGCCAGATCCCCCGAAAACATGTCTGCCGGGGCGAGATGCCTCTTGCGCAATCCAGCCAGAGCAGCCACACGTCTGAGACGAAATGCCGTATTTTTGTCCGATTCGGCGATAAGCTGATCCAGCGTGACAACCTGCGCGGGAACAGCCGCACAGACACCTTTGACGGCTAACTGTTGAAAAGAGCTGAACATTTAACTCCCCTTGACGCTTGCGCCGCCATCTACGGGCAACACTGCACCTGTAATCCAGTGACTGGAACCGCCTAAAAGAAAAACTATGGCATTAGCCGCATCGGACACATGCCCCAATCCGAGAGGATAGGCCACGGCTATCTGTTGTTTTGCATCCTCACCGAGCAGCGCCCCCCCACCATCGGCCATGCCGCTTCCTTCCATAAAACCACCACATACCATGTTGCAGCGGATGTTGAGCTGTGCGAATTCAACGGCAAAAGAACGGCACAGCGATTCGGATGCCGCGCGGGAAGCCCCGTACAGCCCATTCCCCACAATGCCGAAATGGGCACTGATCGAACTCATGGCCACAAGGCTGCAGCTTACTTCCCGTGCTTTCAGCCGGGATACGGCATGAAAAAGATTCGCCATGACAACAGCCTGTCCGCGAAGAGTCTCTTCAAGAGCTTCGGCTCGGTACGCCCGCAAAGGAGAAAAAGCATGGGTGCCCGCGCAGTGCGCCACACCTGCAAGGGATTTTCTCATTGTATTCAACAATTCTTTCAACCAGGGAAGGCACGACGTCGCGCATAAATCGGCCGGTGCCACCAGATGCCCTTCCCCTTTCATGCGGGTACGGGTTTCTTCCAGACGAGCTTCATTACGGCCGTTTAAAATGACCGTGGCACCGAGTTCGGCAAGAAGCAGCGCTGTTTCCCGTCCGATGCCTGACGAGGCCCCGGTCACAAGGAAACATTTACCAGCGACCTGTGGAAAGTCGGAAGGATTAAAGGAGGGCATAAATATCCCCAGGTGTTACGCACACCGCCAACTTGTCTAGGGAAACCCGTACCCCGTACTTTTTTTCCAGAGCGGCACTAGTCATCAGCTTACCCACAGAGTCAAAAACCTGCTCCGGCATGGCGTTATCGAAGGAAAGCGGTTCTTCATCATACATGAGACATTCAGCCAGAAATTCCAAAAAATCTTCTTTATCAATAGCTGCCATGTGGACTCCTTTTTAGTATTTATCATAAATGGTTATAGTTATTATGGCATATTCATTATGAAAAAAACAGTTATGCCCTCTATCGTACATAGACAGCATACTGAAGTTTGCCGGTAACAGTTAGTATATGTATAACTAACAAGAATTGTAGGAAAACATCCGTGAGGCCCGGCTACTGGCTGCACACCACTTCCGGGTAGCAATAAAGGCACTGCCCCCCATATCCAGGGTCAGGACTCGTTATTTTCAAAGAAAGGAAACCAAGGTATTGCAGGAGGCACGGAGATTCCCATGCGTACCCTGTTTTATCTTTCCGAAAGTCAGTTGGAACGTGTCAAACCGTTCTTTCCCCGTTCTCATGGTGTTCCTCGTGTCGATGACAGACGCGAGGAGCGTCATCATATACGTCATCAAGCCTGGACTTCAATGGAAAGCTCCACCTGATGAGTACGGCCCGCACAAAATGCTGTACAATCGGTCTGTCAGCTGGAGTAAACTCGGAGTTTTCAACAAAATTTTTACTGAGTTGACAAATCAGACGCCTTTTGATTGCTCCCCCCCTCAAGACTCTCCGCCCGGTGACAAGTCTGCTCAAAAAGGGATTCTCCACGTCTCATCGATTGAACAAAAGGAGGCCTAAATTCGAAACTTCATGCCGTTTATGACGGACATGGACGGCCCGTCCTGCTTTTGCTGACTGAAGGACAGGTCAGCGACTATAAAGGTGGAGCCATTCATTTAGCACCTCCCCGATACCTGTACGTTTCTGGCAGACGGAGGCTATGACGCGAGTTGGCGCAGGAATCTCTGAGAGCCAAGGGAATGACAGTCTGCATACCACCCGGAAGAACCAGAAATACAGTATTTCCCTTTGACAAAACGCTGTATAAGCGACGGCATGTTATTGAAAATAATTTAGCAAACTGAAGGATTGGCGGCACATCTCGCCCCGGTATGTTCGCTGTGCTCATACCTTTTTCTCAGCCATCTGCCTTGCTGCCACAGTTATTGTTTATATTAATTAATGAGTCCTGACCCTAGTTTTCTGAATCTTTTACAGGCTGCACGCCGTGTTCCTTTATCCTGACCTATAAATGATGTCAATTTAGAAATAAAGAGAGGCTCCCACGGTTATTGGCGGCACCGGAAAGAATGCCGGTTCAGAAAAGGGAGCGCACTCCGGCGACATTCGAGGTGATGACCCTCTAGGTATATTGAGGTTCAACCGCTACTGCCTGGCACGACGGCGAGGTCTTTTCCCTGAGTATCACGTTATCAACGCACAAACCTTCATCAACGGAAAACACCGGGCCCAACAGTTTTCGCATGATGAAAATTCTGTGCGCATCAAGTTCCTCCCCGTTTTCAATTTCCCAGTTCCAAGGACAGAGCTTTTTCAAAATTCCGAGCGCAAAAACTCGCGAAGCGAATCCTGCCAGTCCGGCATGGGGGGCAACCCCCTCAGGCGCAGCATCTTTTTTTCAAGCCGGGAGTTGGCCGGCCTGCGGGCCGAAGTCCTGTACTCATCAGAGGTGCATGGTTCAACCTTCTGTGACTTTCCGGCCAGTTCGAAAATTCTGCAGGCAAACTCGTACCAACTTGCATCACCTTCGCAGGTCAGATGGAATGTACCGACAAGCTCGGGCTGCCTGATAATTTCACGAAGCGCCCTTGTGACAGCAAGCGTGCTTGTAGGGTTACCGCGCTGATCATCCACAACCCTCAGTATGTCCCGGCTTCCATCGGCGAGGCGCATCATTGTATGGACGAAACTCGGCCCACCCTGTCCGTAGAGCCATGATGTCCGGGCAATAACATGATTCGGGCAATGCGCACGAATGACCTGTTCCCCTGCGAACTTGCTTCGGCCGTAGACATTGATGCCGCCGGAAGGAACGTCGAATTCCGTATAGGGAACCCGGGAATCTCCACCGAACACATAATCCGTGGAGATAGCGATGAGGCGTATGCCATGTCTGCTGCAGGCAGCGGCCACATTGGCGGAACCCACTGCATTAATTTTCCATGCGAGGTCGGATTCCGTCTCGCACCTGTCGACGGCTGTCATTGCAGCGCAATGAATCACCACATCAGGCTTGACTATCTCGCATCTCTTATCAAAAATATGTGCGTCGGTAATATCCGTGTCCGGACGACCTGTGGAAATGATTTCGAATTCACTAAATTCGCGGGAAATGGTGCGTGCAAGCATCCCTTTTCCACCAGTCAGAAGCACTTTCATATCTGAAATCCTCTGGATAGTGCGTCACATGCCGAACTGATGTTTTATTTCAGCAAAGGACGGAGCTGCGTTATCCTTTGCCGACAGTTGCGGCTGTGAGATAGGCCAGGCAATATTCAGTTCGGCATCATTCCAGCATATGGAATATTCATCTTCAGGATGATAAATTTCCGTGCACTTGTAATGGAAATGCGCAACCTCACTGGTTACAGCAAAGCCATGGGCGAGTCCCGGAGATATCCATAACTGCCATTGGTTTTCCTGCGTGAGCTCCACCCCGTACCATTTTCCGAACGTCGATGAGCCGCTGCGAATATCCACGATTACATCAAAAATGCTTCCTAGGGAAACCATGACCAGTTTCCCCTGAGGAAATTTCTTTTGAAAATGCAATCCACGAAGAATTCCATAGCGTGATTTTGAATGATTGTCCTGAACAAAATCCAGAGCAATCCCCGCGGCTTCATATCGTTCCTTCTGCCACGTTTCTACGAAATATCCACGACTGTCGCCCCATATTTTCGGCTTGATAAGTAGCACACCCTGAATCGGTGTCTGGATAACTTCCATAACGTTCTCACTCTGTAAAAACTTTTAAGAGCCTTATTCAAGACGCCCTGGTTCCCATCTGGCAAGAGCTTCTACAGGGAGCACAGCCCTCCGATTCACGAATCGTTCCACTTTTCAAGACCGGGCAGGCAGTATCGACCGCATATAATCCAGAAAAACCTTTTTACGACCTGAAAACAAAAGCAGTAGAAGCTTAACTCCGATATGCCACAGACGAGGAAAAATCAATGCCAGAACACAAGCAAGCCTGCCATGGGTAAAGTGACACCAGAAAAGCTGCCGCCGTAGGGCACAGAAAAAGTTACAGCGCAGGGCACTACGCTGCATCAGTTGGTGATTATAGCTCGACGCATGCTGCCGCCATCGCGTCAACGGCTCATCCAGAAAAGCAAAAATGGGGAGGTGGGCACATTGCGACCACAGCCACCAGTCGAGCCAGACGTTGTCCGGCGCATCAAAGGAACATTCATACAACAGTTTTTTTTCCACAAGGACACAAGAAAAGGTGGGAATACTGTTTCCCCCCAGTTCCAGCGCCCCCAGTGCGAAAGGAGCCTTTCGCGGCCCGTACAGTGCAGAGAGGTACTCCCGTAAAAAAAGGATGTCGTTACCAATGACATCACCCTGAAGGCTGAAAGAGGAAAAAACCATCCTAGCACCTGTCTGCCTGAGGAGGGCAAGACGTTTTTCCAGCGAATCTGGGGCAAGGGCGTCATCAGCTTCCAGAAAAGCTACATAGGGGGCTCTGGCGACACTCAGACCAAGCTGAAGCGAAGCGGACAAGCCCTTGTTCGCATGTCCGGGATGCGTAAACAGTCGGACACGCGAATCTGTAGCCTGAAAGAGTCCGATGACAGCCAGCGAATCATCGCTGGAACCATCATCAATCACAACAAGTTCCCAGTCTTGCAGTGTCTGTGCCATAACCGAAGACAGCGTCTCATCAAGAAAATGCGCATAATTATAGTTTGGAACAATAACGCTGAGCTGCGGTTCCGGCATGGCGCAAACCTCCTAACGCGGCATATTTTTTATAAGATCAACAATATTGAAGACATCGGCATCAGTCAGGCCGCCATAGAAAGGCAGTGCCATGCACTGGGAGGCAATACGCGTCGCAACGGGAAGGTTTTCGGCAGCAGAAGACGGCAGACCCTTGTAACATTCAAAAGTACTGCACAAAGGATAAAAATACTTCCGGGCGATGACATTGTGACCCTTGAGCGCCTGGTGAAGGTCGTTCCTCGACATGCCATACTCATCCTGATCCACACGAATGGAAAAGTATTGTAAGCTCTTACGTGTAACCTGCGGCAACACGGGCTGGAGAGTTATGCCGGGGATATCCGCTAACGCTTCGCGGTAGACAGCCTCTATCCGCTCCCGCTGGGCCCGTTCCTCATCCATCACTTCTAGCACGGTTAACCCGACAGCGGCCTGAACTTCATTCATTTTTCCGTTGATACCGACGCCGCCGACGGTTTCCTCATTGAGAATATTGAAATTCTTAGCGTGTTCGATACGTGAGTGCATTTCTTCGGAGGCACAGGCAAGCGCGCCGCCTTCGGTCGTGTGGAACAGCTTGGTGGCGTGGAAGCTGTACATCGTGATATCGCCGAAATTTCCGATACCCTTATTATTGATCTCCAGCCCGAACGCGTGGGCCCCATCATAAATAAGTGCCAGATTATGCTTACGGGCAATGACCGCCAGTGCATCGACATCACAGGGAATACCGAACACATGCACGGCAACGATGGCCGAAGTGCGCGGAGTGATGGCCGCTTCAACAGCTTCAGGGGAAAGCGTCATGCTGACAGGATCGATGTCGGCAAAAACAGGCGTGGCACCGGCCCAGCTTATGGAATGGGCAGTGGCCGCGAACGTGAACGGTGTGGTAATAACTTCACCCTTAAGGCCCAAAACATTGCCGGCAACAAGTAGAGCAATAGTGCCGTTGCACAGCAGACTGAGCTTCGGCACTCCGAGATGATTCTGTAAAGCGGATTCAAGCTGGCCATGCTGTTTGCCCATATTGGTCAGCCATTGTGCATTCCAGATATCCTCAAGACGTTTATAGATGAGCGGAAGGGGAGGAAGCAGGGGGCTGGTCACATAAATAGGCTGGGGAAATGTATACATAAAGACTCCCAAAAGTAAAATTATTTACCTGATAAAAACTTACGGCTGCACTTCTTCCATAATGCTTTAAGAAGTTGCCGTCCTGTAAGTTCTTGCGCCGAAAGTGTGGAATAACGTGATACTATTTTTTGAAAATAAAGGTCATCTATTCCATAGATATTTCTGAGCAATGGTACATAAATTTGATTATTGAGAAGAGCATACAATCGCTCAATACCGATAAGTGGACAAACTGAATTGGAAAACCACGTATCTTCATGAAAATAAAGCATGGTTGCTTCAATATTCGTTATGTATTCACATTGTTTATCATCCTTTTCTAGGATTTTTGGTTGTATAAGCATATCATCGAATGCAAGTAAAAGATCATGTGGCGACATGCCGTCAAAAAAAGTTTTAAAAAGAAGATAGGCTTCGTTTGCCGCACTTGCACGATTGGCCGCTGACGGAGCGCTAGTATTGGCTCCGATGCGGAATCTGATAAGTGGAGTATCCATAATATGGAGTTCATATCGCTTGCAGAACCGAATCCACATATCAAGATCTGGGAGTTGACGCAGTTCATTGCGATACCATCCGAGTTGCTCATAGCATTCCCGACGGATCATCAGGGAGGGATGGCACAGTGCATTTCCATGGGTGAAAAAATAGCGGAGCCATCCATGCCGCGAACGATTTTCTACTGTAAAATACATGGGTGCCGAGGACAGCCGTTTTCCCTGTGTATCGATAAATTGCGGAGGGCAGAAAACGGCAGCGCAGCCAGGAGTCCGGTCCAACATTTCGGCCTGAAGCCGCAACTTGCCGGGCTCCCAGACATCATCCGAATTGATCATCGCCAGATAGGAGCCTTGAGCCTGTTCATAAAGCCGAAGGCCAGCTGCACAAGCTCCGACGTTTGTCTTGCCGGGCGTGAAGCGTATTCTGGGATCACTAGAAAGCTCCTGCAGAATCGCAGCAGTGCCATCCGTGGATCCGTCATCTGTAATAATAAATTCAAAATCCACATCCTCCTGCGCAAGCACGCTCTCAACGCATTCGCGAATAAACGGCGCATGGTTGTACGCACTCAGGAGCACAGAAATTTTTGTCATGAGTTACTCCTGCTTTTTCCAAGCATGTACCGGATATTTTCCCACGTCAGGCGGCGCAAAACCAATCGGACGCCTGCAAAGATGCAACACAGGCTGACGACGGGCAGTGTGATGGGCGTCCATTTCCATGTCAGCAGAAGTCGACTACGCAACAGATACCACAGACGCCGCGGATTGAAGTTTTTCCTGCAATGTCCCGATGAAGCTCCCTCCTTGTGCCAGACCACTGCGTCAGAAGCATAGCAGAAATCAAAACGCCCTTTTGCCCCATACGCCCAGTCCTGCTCTTCGCAGTACAGGAAATAGCGCTCGTCCATCAGCCCGACCGTTTCCAGAAACTGCCGGCTCGCCATAACGCTGGCACCATAAATAAAATTGATCCGTTCCTCCACGGCCGCGGTACTCTCAGCCAGCGCTTCCGACACAGGCAGCAGGTGGCCGTCCAGCACGCTCAACCCGGTCCATTTGCAGAACCGTCCACCGCCCCGGCATTGCACCAGTTTATCGCCATCCATATAACGCACCAGAGAACCGCACAGCCCGGGACGGGAACTGGAAAAAAGACGCCGGTACATAGCACCGGCCGCAGCACTTTCCACAAGGGTATCGTTGTTCAGCACCCATACAGCCTGCGCACCACTCCTTAACGCTAAACGGATCCCCACGTTGTTCCCGGCTGCATACCCACCATTTTTATCACAGCACACTAGTATGAGTTTCTGCAGCGGCCCAGCTGACAGCATGCCTTTTTCTGTAAGCGTCTCCAGCGGAAACATCCGTCCGTCCCTCTCGACGGGCCAGCGCTTTTCCCGGGCAGCAACAGCCCATTCCTGAATGCGGGCCACGGAATCATCATTTGAATTATTATCAATGATAACAATAGACTCAGGAGTATCGTCGCTGCAAAGGATAGACTCTATACAGGCAACCGTGTCTTTCCAATTGTTATAATTGAGCACAACTACTGAAAAATGCATGCTAACCACGCTAGAAGAACCTCATATTATTCATTACGATTTTGGTCGTTGGCTCAGTGTATTAACTTGTGCCGGAAAAACTCTCATAGACCGCCCTGCCTCGGCCATATTCCCTTGTACTAGCAATGAGTATCCCGGACACAATTTTTGTCGCTGTCCAGCGCCTGCGCCGAACCTTGCCGATAAATTCCATACTGTTGTCTTTCATGTGAAGTTCCTGCATATGAACAGCTCAGCACCAGTGCTGCATAACAATGTGCTACGGGAAACTATTTGTGCAGGCCCCTATATGGACGTGAAAACACGACGGCCTCAGGCCTCCGTTTTGACGTCCCGCCCGTGCGCATCCTCAAACTTACGATGTCGTCCTCGCCAAGATACGAGCCTGATTGGCTCTCGCTGATGACCAGCGGCACCTTACGTGGACTAGTTTTTCGAATAAAGATGAACCTCACGCCCACTGACGACAACCCAGTGCTCGGCACGATGGTAGTACGTTTGCTGCGAAAGCTGTGTCCCGGATTCACCGAGATACGTCTGACTTGGAACCTAGCACAGACGGCCAGCGATTCAAAGCTCCCCCATGGACGGTAAACTAGGGGCTGTTTCTAAATAGTTCATTGCAGCCAAACGAGGCATGCAGTAAGCATGACTGTCGCTTTAAATGTTATGGCCAGCTTATCATACCTGGTTGCAACTCTTCGGAATGATTTAAGCTTAGCGAAGAAACACTCAACGAGATGGCACTCTTTGTACGCGTGAATATCATACTCTCGTTGAACCAGCCTGCCCGGCACCGGCGGAATCACCACCTCGTGGTTTTGACGTTCTGCCAATGCGAGCAGTTTGTTGGCATCATAAGCTCTGTCAGCGAGAAGCTTATCTGCCAGTAATCCTTCAATCAGGTCGCATGCGGGAACAATGTCATTCACATTGCCCGCAGTGAGGTGGATGCGTAAAGGGTTGCCAAGCGCATCGACAACAGCGTGAACTTTGGTGGTTAATCCTCCTTTACTGCGCCCGACCTTCTGGTTGAAGTGCCCCCTTTTGCGCCGGTACCATGCTGGTGCAGCTTTATAAAGGTGGCATCGATAATTATGGCTTCAGGATCTGCATTTATGGACAACATGCGATGGCCCATTCGAGGAAGCGTTTATGTACTGTGTTCCAAGGCCCAAACTCCGGATGCAAGTCCCGCCACGGTGCGCCTGTTTTCATAATCCACAGGATAGCATTAAATATCAGGCGGTCGTCTTTACGTTTGCGTCCTCTGGTTTCAGTACCGGCCTTCGCCAACATAGGCCCGATTATGGCCCACTTTTCGTCGGAAATGTCGTGTCTGCTCATGGAAAAACAAAAGCAGCGGACCGACGAAAAGTCGAGATTTTATTTAGAAACAGCCCCTAGAGGATGAAACTTGTATTCCGGGCTCTCTGCGACCTTGAGTATATGTTTCACGCCCTGAACCGAGGAACGCGGCGCCACAAGAATGGAATCCTGTGTTTCCACAACGACGAGCTCGCTGACATCCAGATCCACAATGAGCCGGTGCGTTCCATGCAGGTAGTAGTTACGGACATTCTTCTGAACGATATTTCCGGTGTAGACATTGCCATCTTTGTCCTTCACACCCGCTTGATAAAAGGCCTCCCATGAACTAAGGTCATTCCAGTCTAGCGAGAGCGGGCATACCACGGCAAGCTTCGTGTGTTCCATGATTGTGTAGTCGATGGAGTCTGAAGGTGAATCCATGAACGCCTGCCTCGCAGGGTGAAAAAAACTCTTCCCGCGGGCCTTCCCAAGCCTTAAGGCAACAGGCATACATTTCAGGAGCACCGTCTGTAATTCATTTAGATAGACAGATGCACGAAATAGGGACATGCCGCTGTTCCATGAATAGCCCCCCCTCCGAAAGCATGGCCGAAGTGGCCTATACGTCAGCTTTTCAACAAACCGATCGACATTAAAACCGTCGTTACCCAGCGCTTTGCCCTGATTGATGCAGCTGAACCCCGTCTTTGGGCTGTCTGGAGTAATTCCGAAGGTGACGTGCGGCCTTTTGGGGCGAGAAAAAACGCCTTTCTCTCCACCAGTAACTATCTAGCATCCTGAAGCATGTGGTCGGAGGGAAGAACCAGTAGCCTGTGCGGAAAAGGTGGAAAGGGCAATGGCGGGGGCCGTGTTGCGCGGGGTCGGTTCCAGAGGGCTCCGTCCCTGCATGCCGCATTAGAGGAGACCTGAGTCAACATAAAGCAATGAATGGGAACCCGACTTCCGGCAGAACTGCCGCCCTGCGTACGGTGTCCTTGAACAGGGGCCGCCCATTTCCGAGATTAACGAACGGCTTTAGGATACATGTCCCGGGAAAGAGGCCAGATACGTGTTCCGCTTCCACCGCAAAGTATGACTGAGTGAAGCATAGAATTGCCTTTTATGCTGTACAAACGAGTTGCACTTTATATAACATATTATAAAAATTATATTTTAGTAAAGATGCAATCAAAAACTAGGAGATAAAAACGGTTAACCAACAAGCCCTTCCGTTCAATCTTCGAGTTGGACGGCTGCCTCACAGGACAGCGTCAGGTATGATTATCCTGCCCAACGCATAATCGGTCACGAACCTCTTTCCTTCAGCGCGCTATGTACCGTGCTGATCCCCTGCCCAATCTGTTGAAGCAGAGTCTGCCGATGCTCTCTGATGATACAAATCCGATCTGCGGTTGACGATACACATAGCATAATATCGAAAAATTTTTATTAGAAAAATGAAAAAGAAAGCGCCTTGCACGAAACCTGACCTCGCCAAACATCAGCCTCTAGAACAACGGCGCAGACGGGCAAAAAGTCGAAAATAAGGAGAAAAGGGCATGCTCCCTCAAACGGGAGGCATTAGAGGCAGAAGTGGCATACTATTCTGGAATCCCTGGAGGCCCGGGCCGTTCTGAGCAGGAATGGCACTCAATCTGTTCGCAAAAGCTAGGCAGTGTCGTCATGAGTTGATTAACACATTGAATCCATGTATTCTTTTCTATGAAGGAGCTTATGGATTCTGCAATGCATCGTCATGATATTTCGGATCATGCATGGAGTTTGTTAGCTCCGCTTTTGCTCGGAAGACGTGGCACTTGGGGTGGACGAGCCAAAGACAATCGCCTTTTTGTCAATGCAATCTTTTGGATTTTACGGACAGGCGCTCCATGGCGAGACCTTCCGCCGGAATATGGTGGCTGGAAAAATACTCATCGTCGTTTTTGTCGTTGGCGTGATAAAGGTACATGGGAACATGTCCTTGCAAATCCGATGGATATGCCGAATTTCGAGTGGCTGATGATTGACTCCACTTATTGCAAGGTACATGCCCATGCAGCAGGGGCAAAAGACGGTAATCAGGACATGAGCCGCACAAAAGGGGGCTCAACACTAGAGCGTGTCTTGCAAGATTAAAAAGGGCAGAAGCGGGGACAAGATAGACGGGGATGGAGGCAAAGAAGCGGGACGGTATCCAAAAGCGCGCTTGACCATAAAAAAAGGAATTGGATAACAAATCCAATTCCTTCGTTTTTTGTTGGTGCGCCCGGCGCGATTCGAACGCACGGCCTTTAGCTCCGGAGGCCCAAAATATGGAGGAATCTGGGACTGAATATTTTTTCTTTTCCTGTAATAACTGCATATTATCTTGTAATTACTTTCCGCCATTGATTCGTATTTTGTCCTGTTTTATCCTTTGGTGCTGGGGATAGTGCTGGGGAAAATAGGAGGCTTGCATATGGCAAAGGAGCCACGAATCTGGACGGAACATCCGGGGGTTTACTATGTCGAGAGGCCGCGCAAGGGTGGGAGCGGAACCGAGAAAATTTACTACATTGTGTATAGGCGGTTTGGCAAGCAGATAGAGGAGAAGGCCGGGGGCCAGTATCGCAACGCCATGACGCCGAATAAGGCCGCACGCATCCGCCTTGCCCGTGTTGAAGGAGAGCAGCTTCCGAATGAAGAGCAGCGGGCCGCACAGCGTGCGGAGCTGGGGAAACCGACTATAGGCGCAATCTGGAACATCTACGATGAGGCGAAGCCTGAACGCTCTTGCAGGGCACAGGATACTTCGATCTGGAAGATCAACCTTGCGCCTGTCTTTGCTTCCAAACGGGCGGAGCAAGTGACCACGCAGGACGTAGACCGCCTTCGGGATACGCTTTTGAAACGACTTGCGCCCCAGACCGTCAAGCATGTCATGGAACTGTTACGCCGTCTTTTGAACTACGCTGTCAAGCGCGAACTGATTGAGCCGGTGCGCATCCTATTTGACATGCCGCAGTTCGACAACAAGGTCACCGAAACCATGACGGCGGAGCAAATGCGATGCTTCCTTGAAGCGTTGGATCGTGAACCGGACAAGGTGGCTATTGCGGGCGTCAAGCTGGCGTTGCTGACGGGGGCGCGTCACGGGGCAATCTGTGCCCTCAGATGGGAAGATGTGGACTTTGTGCGGGGGTTCCTTCACCTGCGGGCAGATTCCGCGAAGTCAGGGAAGGGTGCCAGTGTACCGTTGAACGGCATGGCGCGGGAAGTATTGGAACGGCTTCCCCGTGTTTGTGAATGGGTGTTCCCCGGAAAGAAGCCGGGATGTCACAGAACAACGCTGTTGACCGTGGCGAAGCGGGCAAGGGAGGCCGCCGGGCTTCCCGAGAGTTTCAGGCCGTTGCATGGCTTGCGGCATGTATTCGCGTCCGAGCTGGCGAGTAGCGGAGAAATCGACCTCTTCACGCTGTCAAAGCTGTTGACGCATGGCGATACGTCGCAAGTCGTGAGGTATGCCCACTTTCGTGATCAGGCGTTGTTACGGGCGGCGGATGTCATGGGAAAAATTGTCAAAGACAACGAATCAGAAAATTGAACCAACAGGCGGGAATCCCGCCTTTTTTATTGCCTCTTCCTGTTCTTCCCGCTGCTTTTCTAACTTGCGCTCAAGCTCCACAACGGCGTTAAACGCGGCTTCCTCCGCGACCTTCCGAATCATTTCCGCGTGTTCAGCCTGAAGGCGTTTTGCTACTTCCGAAGCCGTTTCCGTGCCAGCGAATTGGCGCATTTTTTTGAGCACAGCGTCATGATCCAGACCCTCTAGGAGTAGATCCCCGGTGATTTGCAGGCCGCCCTTTTTATATTTTTTACCTGATTCATTATATAAATCAGATATTTTTACACCTAGCACAGCGGCGATCGCTTCCAATGTTTCCAAGCTGCACCGCCCAATAAGCTCATCACTCCGGGCGCGGAGTATACTACCTTGAGCGAGATTAGCCATTTGAGAAAGAGCACGAACAGAAAGTTTTTTTTCTTCCATTATCCTTTTGAGATTACTTGTGATCATATTGTTTCTCCTTTAGCTGTGGTACACTATATTGTTTTTTTGCTTGCAATGCACGGTTCAACATAGTAAAGCAAAAAGCAACAGAATAGAGCAAATAGGTGCACATGGTATGATTCATTAGTTTTAGCGAGTATTCTACAGATATGTTTTTATATCAAGTAAAAACATAATATTATGCAATTCCCTTTGTGCCGTTTTTCCTTGTGTTGCTGTTTACCCTAGTGAATGCTGTTTGACTAATTACAAAAAAGTCTTTTAATAACATTCAAATGTATTTTTAATGGAGGTTCGAAATGCCCAAGGATGTTCAAATCAACGTCGAAACCGTGCCCACCTCTGAGCTGAGAGGAGCCGTCCTTTATTCCGATGTGGAAATTGCAAAGAGGTTCGGCCTGAAGGTTGGCCTTCTCCGAACAATGCGGATGAAGGGGGAAGGACCGCGCTACCTCAAGTTTTCGAACAAGTGCGTCAAGTACCGTGTTTCCGATATGGAAGACTGGATCGCCGCTCACATTGTCGACCCTGTACGCTAGAGGTCATGCCCATGTCGGAAGTCGACTTCCAAAAAATCAACGATACCATCGCTCGGAATGCCGAAAGTGTTCTTTCACGGTGGATTCCGGGGGGGAAGGTATCAGGCGCAGAATATGTCTGCGGGAACCTTTCCGGGGAACCGGGGAATTCGTGCCGGATTCGCTTGAAAGATGGAAAAGGAAGTGATTTCGCGACCGGGGAACGGTGGTCTGATTATGTCGGGCTGTATGCCGCAATCCACAACCTCAAGCAGGTTGACGCAGCCAAGTCACTTCAAAACGAGTTTTTTATGGATTCCCCCCGCGCACAGTCGCGCCCGCGCAAGCCAATGGCGGTGATGCCTATCTCCGCAAGCGCACCGGAACCACCGCGTGAACATCCGGAACTTGGCGCCCCTTCCATGCGCTGGCTCTATAAAGACGCTGAGGGCAGACCTCTGTTCTTTGTGTGCAGATTTGACAAGCATGAAGGGGGTAAAGAATTCCGTCCACAGGTTTGGGAAGGAACAAGCTGGTGGCGATGGTACGGGCTGCCTGAAAGCAACCGCCCGTTGTATGGCTTGGAACGGCTCAAGCCCGATGGCCCGGTGCTTTTCTGTGAAGGGGAAAAGTCCGTTGACGCTGCCCGTCGTCTTGTGGGTGACGCCTACGACGTTCTTTGCTGGCCTTGTGGTGCAAACTCAGTATCAAAGGCGGATTTCACGCCGGTGAGGGGAAGAGAGGTCACAATCTGGCCCGACCATGACGACGCCGGTATGAAGTGCGCCAAAACCCTTTCTGGAATCCTGCGCGGCCTTGGTTGCACTGTGGGTGTGGTTCAAGTGCCGAAAGCTCTGCCCGAGAAATGGGATGCCGCGGACGCCGAACAGGACGGGTGGACAAGGGAGCAGACTCTTGACCTGCTGCACAACACTACAACGGCTGACGTTCACAGCGTCAAGGTTATATCTCTGCTTGAAATTGATTCCCGCGAATATCCACAAGACCCTGTTATCAGCGGTTTGCTGGACATGAAAGAGAGTCTGGTTGTGGTTGCAACTTCCGGGCTGGGGAAATCGCTACTGACGAATCAGATTGCTTTCGAGCTTGCGATGGAAAGATCCACCTTTGGAGGAATAGATTTCAACCGGACAGGATTGTTTGGCAAGTTCGCAATTCCGAAACAGAGAAGAGTTCTGTTTCTTCAATCTGAAAACTCAGCCGGTGCCGTTCAACGCCGGTTCCGAAAGATGCTTTTTGAACATAAGGAATACCGAACGGCGTTGAAGAACATTTACTACTTCAACGTGAATGAGGAAATCAGAAAGACAGGTGAGTTTACAGACCTTGCTTTCATGGATGAAATCAGACAGGCGATTGAACAGAACAGCATTGATGTACTCATTATTGACCCTCTCATAAGCTATCATGGATGCGATGAAAACGATAACGCCGAAATGAGAAGGTCGCTTGACAAGATAACAGAACTGATAAGTTCGACAGGGATTGCGGTCATCATGGTTCACCACACCGGAAAAAATGGTGACCTTACTGGACGTGGTGCCACAGCAATCAAAGACTGGTCAGGTACGGTTGTCGGTCTTTCAAAGGCAGAAGACAAATTCCAAAAGAAGAACGGAGAGCTTGTTATTGATGTCTGTGTTCCCAAAAACAGGAACTACCCAGAACCCCAACCGTTCAAGATTGTAAGGAGCAAAAACCTCACGTTCTCATTGCTTTCAGAAAAAGATTACAGCGAACAGGATGCGAAGGATATTGCTGTTGTGGTTGAAGCTCTGAAAGAACTTGGCGGGCGGTGCGACTCAGCGAATGAGTTGATTACGGCTGTGATGAACAAAGCCAACATCCAAACCACAATGGCGAAAAGATATATCGACAAGGCGAGAGCAGCCGGTGAAATTATGTATTGTGTGTCGGAAACCGACGGGCGCAAACGCGGGTATGCCATACAGGACGGCGGTGGTCTGACGGGTGAGGTTGTTGATGCCGAACCGGTCACGGCTGATCCTGAAAGTATGGTCAGCAGGTAAAAATATAGTCACCCAGTCACATGGTCACGATAGGGTCGCGACCATATTTACCCATTGAAATTATTATATAAATTATGGTCACGGTAGAATTATGGTCACCGACTATAATTTATCCAATAAAATCAACATAAAAATTATGGTCGTTATGGTCGCCCCTATAGGGGGGGGTAAAAGAGCGACTGTATCTCTTTTACCCTCCCCCGGGCCTATAGCAAAATAGGAAAATTGATAATGACAAAAGAACAGATCGCGGCGTTGGATAAGGCGGACGAGTTGGTGGGCGGGTTGCTGGCACTGCTGAAAGGGCACCTTTCTGAGGGCGGGCACACGCTGACGGCGGAAAGCGCGGGGGTGGCGCGGTGCTGTGTGGCTGTGTTGGCAGACGTGCGGGAAGCTCTTAGCGTGGTGGAGGCGTGAGCGTATGACGGAAATTGGAGGATTATCTTCGTTGTTGACGGCGACGACAGAGGAACTTTTTAAGTACACAAGCGGCTTACTCAAAGAGCAGGAATACGCGCATGAGGTAATTGTGAACGGAACTAAGTACCGCCTGTGTCATGATGCCAGCATGTGGATGCTGGAAATGGCGTTTAGCGTTTTGCGTTATAAGGTTGAAGGCAACCCGAATGGATGGAGCATTTCGAACGGAAAATCATAATGGGTAGAAACAAATCACTCTACAATTCAGGCCGGTGGCAGAAGCTCCGGGCGGCAAAGCTCCGGGTCTGCCCCCTGTGCGAATACTGCCCACCGGATAGACGGATGCCAGCGACGCAGGTTGACCACAGGGTGGCGATTGCGGACGGCGGCGATCCGTGGGCGTGGGAGAACCTGGCCAGCGTGTGCCAGCGGTGCCACAGCCAGAAGACGGCACGAGGGGAACGGCTGCACGGGTGTGGCGCGGATGGGATGCCAAGGGACGCGGGACACTGGTGGAACAGCGGGGAAAAATCGCTCGGAGCTGACACCGGAAGACCGCGTGTGCCCGCAAATGCAGAGTTAGTTTTCAGCCTTGGGGGTGAAGATGGGTAGACGCGGGCCGGGGGCCAGACCGAAGCAGGCCGCAGAAAGGCCGGAAACGGCATTTTCCGGGCCGTTCGCGTGGGAAGATGAATCCTTGCCCATGCCGGATCGAATTATCGCCTTTGCGGAAGCCTTGCCGATTACGTCTGGGATGCACGCGGGGCAAAATGTCCTGTTTCGCGAGTGGCAAAAGGCGTTCATCCGGCGGGTGTATGGGCCGCTTCGGGAAGACGGGCGGCGCAGGGTTCGGACGGCGTTGTTTTCCCTCCCCCGCAAGAACGGCAAGACGGCAATCTGTGCGATCCTTGCCCTTGCCCACCTGTGCGGGCCAGCGGCTGAGCGGCGCGGGCAGGTGTTCAGCGCGGCGGCAGACCGCGATCAGGCTTCGCTTATCTTCAACGAGATGCGGGCCATGATTGAGGCTACCCCGTGGCTTGAATCCCGTTGCAATATTCAGCAATTCCGCAAGGCCATTGAAGACGACGTGACCGGCTCCGTGTATCAGGCCATGTCGTCCGATGCACGCAAGGCGCACGGCCTTTCCCCCTCTTTCGTGATTTGCGACGAACTGGCGCAGTGGAAGAACCGGGAACTGTACGACAACCTTGTTACCGGCACGGGCGCCCGTGCCGAACCGCTGGTGGTGGTTATCGGGACACAGGCGAAGGATGACCAGCACCTGATGAGCGAGCTTGTGGACTACGGGCAGAAGGTCATTGACGGTGAAGTGGATGACCCGACGTTCTCCGCAACCATCTACCGGGCACCTGAAGACGCGGATCCGTGGGCACTGGAGACGTGGGAGGCGTGCAACCCTGCCCTTGGCGACTTCCGAAGCCTTGAAGAGATGGAAACCTTTGCGGAACAGGCGCAGCGCATCCCGGCGCGTGAGGCCGTCTTCCGCAATCTGTACCTGAACCAGCGTGTTGATAGTGAAGTACGCTTTATTGCGGCGGCGGACTGGCAACGCTGCGCCGGGGAGGTTGACCCCGTGAGCCTGTACGGGAAGCCCTGCTATGTCGGGCTTGACCTGTCCAGTACCCGCGACCTGACGGCGGCGGTAGCCTTCTTTCCCGATGGTGGGGAGGTGCTTCCCTTCTTTTTCGTTCCCGGCGACAACATGCGGGAACGGGAAGACACGGATCGCGTACCCTATGCGACATGGCAAAAGGAAGGGTTCATTACCGCCACCAGAGGCCGCGCCGTGGACAAGAAGGCGGTTGCTCAGCGTCTTGCCCAGCTTTGCGCCGATTACGACGTGAAGGTCGTAGCCTATGACCGCTGGCGCATGGAAGACTTGAAGCGCATTCTGGACGATGAAGGAATCAGCCTCCCCCTTATCGGGTTCGGGCAGGGCTTCCAGAGCATGAGTCCGGCACTGGACGCGATGGAAACCCTTGTGCTGGACGGCAAGCTGAACCACGGCGGACATCCTGTCCTGACGTGGAATTGTTCTAATTGCGTGGTGGATACCGACCCGGCGGGCAACCGGAAGCTATCCAAAAAGCGAAGCCGGGAAAAAATAGACGGCATGGTGGCCTTGATTATGGCTGTAGGCGTGTGGTCAAGCGAACAGAAACAAGAAGAAATCATAATAAATGACAATACGTTGTTTGTTCTTAACTATTGACAGGAAAAAAACAAGTCTGTATTTAAAGATAAAACGTAGGACTGTTTTATGGATGCCCTTATTCTGAAACGCCGCCTTGACCTCATGGACGGCAAGTACACAAGCAACTCATTTTTGCCTATCATCGGGTTGAAGCGTTCAACGCTGCACCAATGGATAGGCCGGGGGTATTTTTGCATCGAGCAGCCGGGGACGGGACGGACTCTTGAGCTGATTGGTGAAGAGCTTTTTGCTCTTGCAGCCCTTGTGTGCCTCTCTAGAATGGGCTGGGGGCCTAACTCCTATGTCCGGGGATTAAGAGACTCTTCCCGTATCTACTTCAGAGCCTATCGGGAAATGGAAACGCCGCCCTTGCGTTACTGTGTAGCAAAAGGAACTACCTTTGAAGTCGAATGGGAACTGAGCGACAAACCCAATGTCGAACATCCTATTGTTGGTGCCTGTGGGAGCAAGGTATTGCCTTGTTGGGCTGTTTTTGATTTTCAGGACTTGATGGAACGTTTGCTGGTAGGAATGGAAGAAATTCGCCGGTTTGAACAGCGTTCAAAACATCCTGAATATGAAACCTTGTAGGGGCTTTTTTGAGACAAACGATAAAATACAGTTGTATTTTATAATAAGGAGTAAGAAAATGACTATTCGGGAACTTATGGAAAAGCGATCGAAACTGGTAGCGGACATGAGGGCGATTGCCGAAAAGCCGGAAGGCGAAGGCGGTGATTTGTCCAAAGAGCAGGAAACCCGTTTTGCTTCCCTGAAGGCTGAACTTGAAACGACGGAAAAGGCGTTGTCCCGTCAAAGCCTCTTGGATGAAGCCGAACGGCGGATGCAGGGAGAACCCATTACGGGGACGGAAGACGGCAAGCTGGATGTGGAACTCCGCAAGTTTTCCTTGCTTCGGGCCATTGCGGGCCAGTGTCCCGACCTCAATGTGGATTGGGGACGCGAGCGCGAGCTTTCACAGGAACTCCAACGCCGCAGCGGACGGACGGCGCAGGGCGTCATGGTTCCCATGCAGGTGTTTGAACAGCGCGTCAACACCACCACGACCGCCGCAAACATCATTCCGACCGATTACCGGGGGGAGATGTTCATTGACCTTCTGCGGGCCAAGCTGGTCATTGGTTCCCTTGGTGCAACGGTGCTTAACGGCCTTTCCGGGAACGTGGATATTCCGGGGCAGAGCGGAAGCACCACGGCGGGCTGGGTGGCCGAAAATTCCGCGCTCACGGCTTCGGACATGTCTTTCCGCAAGGTGACGATGGCCCCGAAGCACGCCGGGGCCATGACCGAACTTTCCCGCAACATGCTCTTGCAGACCTCCCCCGACCTTGAAGCCCTTGTGCGTTCCGACTTCGCCGCGATTCTGGCGGAGGCCATCGACAAGGCCGCCATCGTGGGCGGCGGCGTCAATGAGCCTACGGGCATTCTTTCGACTTCCGGGATTGGAGATGTTGCCATTGGAAGCAATGGCGGTGCGCTGACATGGGACAAGATCCTCGATCTGGTGGGCGTTGTCGAAGATGCGGAAGTGCCAACTTCTGGTTGTGCGTTCCTGACGCACCCGCATGTTGTGAAGCAGTGCCGCAAGACGCTGAAGGTGGCCGGCGACGCCACAGCCGGCTTCCTTATGGATTCCCGCGATACGCTGGACGGGTTCCGAGTGGCGCGTACTTCTCTTGTACCGAATGACCTCACGAAGGGCACGGCCACCAGCAAGTGCGCTCCGCTCATTTTCGGCAACTTCTCCGATCTGCTGATTGGCTACTGGTCTGCCTTTGACCTGCTGGTGAACCCCTACGAAACCAGTGCCTACAGCAAGGGCAACGTGCTGGTGCGGGCCATGCTGACCTGTGATATGGCGGTGCGGCGTCCGCAATCCTTTGCGGCGATCAGGGACGTGGTGGCGTAATGGACATGGAGCACCGTTTTTCTCCGGTGGAGAGCGTCAGCGGGCGCAAACTGGCGGGATATGCTGCGGTGTTCGGACATGAGGCGCGGATTGCTTCTTTTGTGGAGGTGATCCGCGCTGGCGCGTTTTCGGACACCTTGAAGGGACGGGACATTCTGGCACTGGTAGACCATAAGCCGGATGCCGTACTTGCCCGCACCAAAAGCGGAACGTTGCGTCTGCATGAGGATGAACGCGGCCTTGCCTTTGAGCTGGACTTGCCGGACACGCAAGCGGGCCGGGACGTGCTGGAACTGGCGAAGCGCGGCGACCTTGGCGGCATGTCCTTCGGGTTTACCGTCGGCAAGGGCGGCGAAGTCTGGCAGGGGGAGCGGCGGGAACTGGTGCGGGTGAACCTGCACGAAATCAGCGTGGTTTCCGCATGGCCAGCCTATGAAGGAACCAGCGTGCAGGCACGCCGGAAGACGCCGCAGCGTCTGGCCCATGCGTTGCGCTACTTGGAGACATGCACATGGGATTTTTGAGAAGGCTTGCCGACCGTTTTGATCCGAAGGTCGAACAGCGGGATAGCTGGGACAACATGGCTTCGGCAATGGGGCTTCCCGTGGCGTCCGGCAACGTGAATCCGCGTGCCGCCGAAAACCTTTCTACCGTGCTGGCGTGCGTCAACGCGATCAGTACGGCACTCTCCGCGCTTCCGGCGAACGTCTACCGAACCAGTGCGGATAATGTCCGCAAGGAATCCCCGGAACACCCCCTTGATCGGCTCATTCGGCGCGGGCCGAACTGTTGGCAGACATGGCCCGACTTTGTGGAGTTCTGGATTGCCCAGACGCTGTTGCGCGGCAACGGCCTTGTGGAAATCGTGAGCGACAAGCGCGGGCAGGTAGTGGAACTGATTCCCTACCCGTGGGACTGGGTAACGGTGCAGCTCCTTCCTTCCGGGCGTGTGGCCTATGACGTGTGCGAGATGTACGGCTACCTTGGCGAAAAAGGACGGCGCAAGCGGCTCCTATCCGGGGAAGTGCTTCACCTTCGGGATAGAACCGATGAGGGGATTGTAGGGCGTTCCCGATTGCAACGCGGCGCAGCGGTGGTAAGTGCTGCCAGTGGCTTGTACGAATTTGCCGGTAGTCTGTATCAGAATGGCATATATCCGTCCGGTATACTCATGCCAGAGATGAACACCTTATCTAATGAACAAACGGGAATGATTCGCGAAGCCCTTAATAGAGCGCTTCAAGGGCCCAAAAAGGCGGGCGCAGCTATGATCCTCCCTCTCACCATGAAGTGGCAATCCCTTGCCATGTCACCAGAAGACGCCGAATTGTTGGAATCCCGCCGTTTCACCACAGAAGAGATTTGTCGTCTGTATCAGGTTCCGCCGCAGATTGTGCAGGATCATAGCCGGAGCACGTTCACCAACTCCGAAACGGCGGGCCGGTGGTTCGCGCAATTTTGCCTGTTACCGTGGGTGCGGAAGATAGAAGCCGAATTTGCCCGTTCCCTGTTCACGTCCGGGCGGTACAGCCTTGAACTGGACATGAGCGTGTTCGACCGTGGCGATCCGGCGCAACGCTGGAACAGCTATGGAACCGCCGTGGATAAGAAAATTCTGACGCCGGACGAAATCCGGGAGCTGGAAGGATGGAACCCGAGGGAGGCCGCGCAGAGCGCATAGCACCCTTGCCAAGGGCAAGCGAAGTGGCTATTAAAAAGGTGCCGGGACAGTGCGTCAACACTCCCCCGGCAGGCACAGCGCGTGAGCGCACCCTTATGTTACACGGTTGTCAGGTTCACACATTTTGCCCCGTCCTGGTGCTAGCAGGACGGGGCCTTTGTTTTATTCTACATTCGGGACGAAGCCCGAAGCATGAGACAAAGGAGCGTCAGCAGCAACAAGACAATAAGGCGTCTCATGCGGCCTAGCCTCCTTTACCCGTATGAACGGAGCTTGCGCTGTGCCGAGCGCGTGGAGGTCAACCGCGTAACGAGCGAGTTGTAGCTTGCTAGACAGAGAAAAACAAGTCGGGTCTTGCTGGGGATAGTGCTGGGGAAAAGAAAACCCCTCACAGATTGCTATCTGTAAGGGGTTGATTTCATGGTGCGCCCGGCGCGATTCGAACGCACGGCCTTTAGCTCCGGAGGCTAACGCTCTATCCGACTGAGCTACGGGCGCGGAGTTTCCCCGGAAGGGGACACTACAGAGTTGGGAAGCTAGCTCTTGTGCCGCGTCCTGTCAAGCTGTATGCTCCGGTACCGGGAGCGTGCTGCGGCTCGTTTGGTGTCGGAGCCGTGTTTTTGTGTCCATCCGTTTGTTACGCTTCCCCTTCTTTTTCTTTATCTTAAGGAGTATTCCATGAGCGTTTCCGTTACTTGGTACGGTCATTCCAATTTTAAGGTTTCTTGCGGCGACGTGACTGTTTTCATAGATCCCTTCTTCACGCATAACCCTTCCTGCCCCGTGACGTGGAATGAGGCCGGGAAGCCGGATTTGGTGCTCGTCACCCATGATCACGGCGATCATACGGGTGACGCCGTGGCGATCTGCAAAAGCAGCGGCGCAACCTGCGGCTGCATCGTCGGCACGGCCGAACGCCTGATCGACGCCGGGATGCCGCAAGCCAGCATTCCCGCCGGGATCGGCTTCAATATCGGGGGCACCATCGAAGTGAAGGGCGTCCGGGTCACCATGACGCAGGCGTTCCATACTTCGGAATCCGGGGCCCCCGCAGGGTACGTCGTGACCATGCCGGACGGCTTTACCTTCTATCACGCGGGCGATACCGGCCTCTTCTCCTCGATGGAGCTGATAGGTTCGCTGTATCCGCTGGATCTGGCGCTGCTGCCCGTGGGCGGCTTCTTCACGATGGACGGGTTGCAGGCCGCCCATGCCGCGCGTCTGCTCAAGCCCAAGGCCGTGATCCCCATGCACTGGGGGACATTCCCGGTCCTTGCGAAGGACACCTCGGCCTTTGCGTCGCATCTCGCTTCCGTGGCTCCAGATGTCCGCCTGGTCTCCATGAAGCCCGGTGATAGCGCCGCGTTCTAATCACGGAGGTATCACATGACGCTCATCGAACACGGCGAACTGGTCCGCCGCGCTTTGGAATATGTGCAGGAAGAACGCTGCCGCCGCCCGGATGCGCCGCTTTCCTCCCTGCTTGACGAAGCGGGTATGCGCTTCAATCTGACGCCGCTGGATGCGGCCCAGCTTGCCCGCCTTTTTTCCGAAACAGGACAGGAGCCTTCCGCCCCGTGCAAACGCTAACTTTGTTCCCCTACAGGACGTTGCCCGATGCCTTCGCTTCTTCAGAGACAGATATTTAAAGAAATCGCCAACCTGTTCGTTCTCGCCGTGGGGGTGCTGCTGACGCTCATCCTCATCAGCCGGGCGGTGCAGATGCGGGAACTGTTTCTGGGGCTGGATCTCGGCATCTTGGATACCGTTCTGCTGTTCGGCTATATGACCCCGCTGTTCCTCATGCTGGTGATTCCCATCGCCTGTATGCTCAGCGTCTTCCTGACCTTCCTGCGCATGAGCACGGACCGCGAGCTGGTCGCCCTGCGTGCGGGGGGCATCAACATCTATCAGATGCTTCCCGCGCCGCTCCTGTTCAGTGTGATCTGCATGTTGCTGACGCTCTGGGTATCCCTGCATTGGCTGGCGTGGGGCATGGGGCATTTCCGGGAAACGATCCTTGAAATCGCCAATACACGCGCCCGTGTCGTGGTGCAGCCCGGCGTCTTCAATACGGACTTCCCCAATCTGGTGCTTTTCGCCCGGCAGGTGAACCCCGGTGACGGGGATATGTCGCAGGTTCTGGTGGACGACCGTTCGCACCCCGAGCGCCACATGACCATCCTCGCCCCGGAAGGGCGCTTCGATACCGATACCGAGCGCGGCGAGCTGGTATTCCTGCTTGAGGACGGCAAGATCTACACCACGGATAAGAAGGGGTCCTCGGTGCTGGCCTTCGACGAATACAAAGTGCGGCTGCCGCTGGATTCCCTCTTCAAGAGCCTTGATCTCGGAGATGTGCGGCCCCGCGAGATGTCATGGAGCAAGCTCTCCAGCATCACGCGGGAGGAAGCGCTAAAAGTGGACGCCAACTACGCCAACAAGCTGGAGGTGGAGCGCCACAAGCGCTGGGCCTATCCGGTGGCGTGCATCGCCCTGACCCTCTTCGTGCTGCCGCTGGCTTCGGCCTTTGAGGGGCTGCACAGGCAGACGGGGCTCATGTTGGCCCTTGCCATGTTCTTCGTGTATTACAGCCTGATGTCGCTTGGGTTCAGTACGGGCGAGTCCGGGGCCATCCCCCCCTCCATAGGGTTGTGGGTCCCGAACATCCTGTTCCTATGCCTCGGCATCTACGGGCTATGGCTGACGGCGCATGAGCGAACGCCACACGTGGCGACCTTCTTCCGCAACCTGCGGACACGGAGGAAGTCATGAGCTTGCTTTTCCGCTATCTGACCAAGAACAACGCGATGATCCTGCTGCCGACCCTTGCCGTCGGCATCGGCCTGTATGTGCTTACGGACCTGTTCGAGCGTCTCGACAACTTCATCGAGGCCGGGCTGTCCGTGGGCATGGTGCTCACCTACTTCGTCGTGAAGATGCCGCTCGTGATTTCGCAGATCCTGCCGGTGATCTTCCTGCTGTCCACGGTCATCCAACTGTGCATCATGGCTCGCAGCCGCGAACTGACGGCGTTGCAGGCCGGGGGCATCTCCCTCGGCGTGGTGGCAAACTCCATGATCCTTTGCGGCATTTTCTGGGGCGGCGTCCAGCTTGGTTTCTCCGAATATCTGGGCGTTGCCGGGGAACGCGAGTCCGCCCGCATCTGGCAGGAAGAGGTCCGCAAGAAGAACCTCGCGGCAACGGTGCTGAAGGATGTCTGGTTTACGGATGGGGACTGGATCGTCTCGCTCGGCACGCTTGATCCCCAGGCGCACGGCACAGGCTTTTCCGGGTATGAACTGTCCGACGACGGCCTGAGCATCAAGCGCATCGTGCAGGCGTCCACGTTCACCGCCGAGCCCAACCACTGGGCCTTGCAGGATGTGCGCGTCTACACGCCCGACACCTTCACGCAGGAGCAAGAGCCGGATTTCGTCCTCCCGCTCAGGCAGGATCCCGAAACCTTCCGGCTCGTCAGTACGGGCACGAAGCCGCAGCAGTTGCCGCTCTGGCAGCTTGGGGACGCCATCAGCCAGTTGAAATCTTCCGGTTCCAATGTGGAGGCGCTCCGTACGGCGTGGCACGCCAAGCTGGCCTATGCGGCATCGATTCTGGTCATGGCCTTCGTGGCGACGGCCATTGTCTCGTGGAAGGACAACATCTATATCGCCGTGACCGTCGCGCTGCTGTGCACGTTCCTGTACTTCGCGGTGTATACCCTCGGTACGACGCTTGGGCAGCGCGGCATCCTGCACCCGTTCCTCGCCGCGTGGACCGCCAACCTCATCGCGCTGTTCTTTGCGTTTTGGCGGCTTATCCCCTTGCTGCTGCGAAGGGAATAATTTACCGGAATCTTTTAAAGATTTGAGGGGCGAGAGAAACGTTCTGAAGAAGGGGGGAGCCCCCACGTTTCCCTCGCCCCCTCCAACCTTCCCTCCACTCCCTTCAAAGCCTTTTCCCTTTATCGAATCCCACCCGACCGTTTTTCCTGTGGCAGAAAAATGTGTTCTTTGGGGTTGACGAGGGGGCTGTTTTTTGAACGGGGCCAGCGGGAAAAGGCGTCCTTTCGTGGGCGCAGTCCTAATATGAATCCCGCTTGAAGCCTTTCAACATTGAAATACGCATTCCCCAGAAGGAAAGCAGACTCAAGAAAGATTACGAACAGGGATTCGATAAAGTCGAAAGTCTTTGAAGAGGAGAGGGTGGGGTTTGGGGAGGGGGAGGAGAAACTTTCTCTAGAAAGTTTCTCCTCCCCCTCCCCAATTCCTCAAGAGTGTTCCTACCCGCCGATGGCAGTCATGCGCCGCTGAGCCACGGCATTGTGGCGGCGCTCAAGGAGCCGCGCCCCGATGGGCTTGTCTCGGGTGGCGAGGGTGACGATGCGGCGGACGGCTTCGATGCCGAGCTTGGGATGCCGCAAGGCGTTGCGGAGCCGGTATTCCCGGTCGTCGAACAGGCATGTCCTCAGCGCTCCGTCGGACGTGATGCGGAGCCGGTTACAGGACGTGCAGAAATGGCTGGAAAGCGGAGAGATCAGGCCGAGGCGCCCGAGGCCGGGCCCGTCCGGGCCTGAAAGCGTATAGAGCCGGGCGGGGCCTCCGTTGCGCTGTTCCTGCTCCACGGGGGCGACGGCGACGAGCCCCTTGACGGCGTCAAGGATATCCGGGGCCGACCAGAAACAGCTGTCCGACCAGCGCGTGCCTTCGCCCATCGGCATGAATTCGATGAACCGCACGTCGATGGGGTGGTGCATGGCGTAGTCGATAAAGGCGGGCAGCTCGTCGTCGTTGAAGCCGCGCATGGCGACCGCGTTGAGCTTGAAGGGGATACCCGCGTCGAGAAGGGCGTCCATGTTTTCCCGGACCTTGCCGAACAGATCGCGGCCCGTGATCTGCTCGAACTTGTCCCTGTCGAACGTGTCGAGGGACAGGTTCACCGCGTTCAGGCCTATGGCTTTCAATGTTTGGATATGGGGGCCGATCAGCGTCCCGTTGGTGGTCACGCGGATGTCGAGGGCGGGGTGCGCGGCCCGCAGGCGTTCGAGGAAGTCGGCGAATCCTTTGCGCGCGAAGGGCTCGCCGCCCGTCAGCCGGACTTTTTCCACGCCCATGTCCATCGCCATGTCCACAAGCTGTTCCATCTCCTCATAGCGCAGGACGGATTCGTGGGGAATGAACGTCTCCATGCCGCTGCGGCAGTAGGTGCAGCGCAGGTTGCAGCGGTCGGTAACAGAGAGGCGGATGTAGCGGACGGTCCTGCCGTGGCCGTCTTCCAGCGAAGCGGCGGGTTCGCACAGATGGGCGAAGGGTGGGATTGCGTTCATGGAACTGCCCGGTGGTTGTGCGCCGCAAGGGGCGGCGCGGTGGGGAGAAGCCTTCACCGTATCCCCTCCTCGCTGGCGTGGCAAGCCGTGCTGTGCCTTTGTTCACGTGCGGCCTCGGCCATGCGTCTGGCCTGCTCGAGTTCGCCCGGGAAATTGATGTTGAAGAAGGGCAGGGCCTCTGCCCGGGTATAGACGACGCGCGATTGCAGCTTTTCGGGGATCACGAGGTTGAGCTGCCGGAGGTTGCGGGCGTGGGCCTCTTCGAAAAAGGGTAGGCAGGCCGGTTCGTAGATGGAGACGAGCGCTTCGATGAATCCCGTTTCCGCTTGCTGGAACGTCGTCATGAGCGCTTCGGGGGGGCGGGCGCCGCGGGCGTCGATGAGGCGGCGCAGCGTGGGCATGTCCATGAACGGCAGATCGCACGAGAGCACGAGGATCGGTTGCCGGAGTTCCCGGAGTGCGGACCATACCCCTCCGAGCGGCCCGAGGCCGGGTTCCGCGTCGGGGATGGAACGGATGCCCGGCAGGGCTAGGGTTTCTTCGCCCGCATCGGGAGCCCGGCACGAGATGACCACGCCGTCCGTGCACGCGGCGAGGAGATCGGCGGTGAGGGCCAGCATGTCCCGCCCGTCGCCGGGCAAGCGCAGGCGTACCTTGTCCTGCCCGAGCCGGGTGGAGCGCCCTCCGGCCAGCACCACGCCGATCATGCGATCCTGCCTTCTCCGGCAAAGACCGTGAGCCGTTCCTCGCGGGGACGGCAGAAGCCGACGACGGTCACGGGATGGGCGGGATGGAGCCTGTTTTGCTGCCGGGCCATTTCCACGGGCGTGGAGGTAACGGCGCTGCGGCTGATGAGGAACGAGAAACCCGCCCGGCGTGCCTTGGCGTAGAGGCTGGATGTGATGCGGGCCGAGACGAACAGCACGGTTTCCGCCGGATCGATGCCGTTGAGGCAGGCCCAGCCCGCGAGCCGGTCGAGGCAGTTGTGCCGCCCGATGTCCTCGGCGAGGCGGAGGAAGGCTCCGGTCTTGGGATCGAACATCCCCGCGCGGTGGAAGCAGCCCGTGGATTCCCAGAGCAGGGGGCAGGAGCCTTCCAGCGTCAGGAAGGCGTCCATGTGTTTGACGATGGCGTCGGGCGTCATGACGATGGAGGGCGTTTCATCGTGCCCTTTTTTCTCCATGCGCTTGAGTTCCACGGCAAAGGCGTGTTTCGCGTCGATGCCGGGCGGGACGGATACGGCGCGAACGCTTCCGGACATGCGGAACGGCGAAGGGCCGGCTTCCGGGCCGAGATGCCGGCGATCGAGCAGGACGTGCCCGATCGCCAGCGGTTCAAGGTCGTCGGGCCACGCCCACAGGCGGCAGCTGCTTCCGGACCACGAAACGTATACGGGTTCTTCGGGGCTGACCGCGTCGTCGATGTGCTGCCACCCGCCGTCTTTCCAGCGGGTGACGGAGTAGGACAAAGGGGTATTCATGAGTTGGCCGCCTCCGCGGCGGGGACGAAGGCGAGCCTGTCGCCGTCGTTCAGGATGCGATCCGGCCCGGCATGGACCCCGTTGACGAGGATCAGGGTTTCCGCGGATCGGATGTTGAGGATGTGCATGGCTTCGCCCGCCGTGGTTCCCTCGGCCACGTCCAGCCTGTCGTTTTCGGGCGTGTGCGGGGGCAGCGTTGCGAAGCGGCGTATTTCTATCAGCATGGGGCACTCCTTGAGGCCCCATACTAGCGGACCCCGCAGGTTTTTTGCAAGGCCGGGAACACGAGAAGCCGCGATGCGGGGAGGGGGCATTGAAAACGGAATGCCGCGAACAGGGATTCAATAAACACGAAAGCCTTTGAAGAGAAGGGGGTGGGGATTGGGGAGGGGAGGAGAAAGTTTCTCCTCCCCTCCCCAATCCACTACTATTCCTGAAATATGCTTTTACCGGTCGCTCCACACGGCGCGCCCGGCCTTGAGTCGGAGACGCCCGAGGGGAAGCCCGCGCCAGAACAGAGACGCCTCTTTGCCGGGCAACCCCGTATCAAGGCTTCCGCCTTGCAGCAGGCGTTCGAGGACGGGCACGTCGTCGACGTCGAGGCGGGGAATGCGCTGAGGTTCGGGATCAAGCAAAGCCCGGAGCCGCGCCGAGGGGATGAGGCCCTGTGCCGACGCCTTGCCGAGAGCCATGCCCTGCCAGCGCACGGCGGCGGGCAGATGCGCCAGCGCCGGGGCGGGCAGGAAGTGGAGGGAATCCTCGAACACCGCCAGATCGCCGGGAGGGAGCAGGGCGGGCGACAGCCCGAACTCCGCAAGGAAGGCCGGGGGGATCGCGCGGTAGGCCGCCGTGGCCGCCGTTCCCCGGGCGAGGCCGGGCACGGCGGCGGAGTCGCCGGGTTTGCGCAGCAGGGCGATATAAAAGCCCTGCGCGTTGGAGGCGCCCTCGTCCACCCGGAGCGTGCCTTCGCAGCCGGGGAGCTCCGGCGCGGCGAAAACGAAGCCGGGGAACGGCTCCAGCGGGATCGGCTCAAGGCCGAGCCCTTCAACGGCAAAACGGACTTGGCCCTCGTTCTCGTCCACATTGGTTGTGCAGGTTGAATAGACGAGCTTTCCGCCGGGGCGCAGCAGGCGGCTCGCTTCCGTCAGGAGCTTGCGCTGCAGATCCAGCATGGGTTTGAGGCGGTCGCCCTGCCAGCGCTTGATCGCCTGCGGGTTCTTGTCCGTGGTCCCCCATCCGGAGCAGGGCGGATCGAGGAGGACGGCGTCCCACGAGGCGTCGGGCAGGGGCAGGGATTCGCCGGGCCATGAGCAGGTCACGGCTTGGAGGAGGTTGAGCGCGGCGAGGTTGCGGCGCAGGTTCGCGAGGCGCGGGCGGGCCGGTTCGTTGCCGAGCACCAGCCCCTCGCGGCCCACAAGCTGCGCGAGCAGGCCCGTCTTGCTGCCGGGGCTGGCGCACATATCGAGTACGCGGGCCCCTTCGCCGGGCGCGAGGGCCAGCGGGGGCAGCATGGATGAACGGTCCTGAATGTAGACGTACCCCCAGAAGGCGGCGAGGCTCCGGCCGAGCGGGAACGGCTCCTGGAGCAGCCGCCTTGCCAGCGGAGAAAACGGTTCCGGCTCGAAAACGAAGCCTTGTGCGCTAAGCAGCGCCTCGACGGACGGGATCTGTCCCGGGTTGCAGACGAGGCGAAAAGAACGGCGGAGGGAGGGGGTGTCGGTCATACTATCCTATTTAGAAAAAACGCGATAAAGAGTTTCTGGCGCTTTCCGTTTCCGGCGTTGCGCTTGCGGAGACGGGGAAGTCTATAGTATGGTAAAAAAAGTCGACCGGGCTGAACCGGCGAATCCTTCCAAGGAGTTTACGAATGCATCTGATATTCCGTACGGCTCTGATGCTGTGTACAATGCTGGTTTTTGTGGCGCAAGCCCTTGCCGCCGATGTGCGCAGCTACGCGGTGCTGCCTTTTAAAGTGAACGGTTCCAGCGGGTTCACCTATCTGGAAAAGGCCATCCCGTCCATGCTGAACTCCCGCCTCTACTGGCAGGGGCATTTCCAGCCCGTTGCCGACGCCGCGCTCGCCAAGGCCGGGGCCGTGAGCGACGCGGGAAGCGCCGCCAAGGCCCTTTCCGCCACCGGTGCCGACTATGTCATCTGGGGCGACGTGACGGTCATGGGCGACAACGCCAGCCTTGACGTGCGCGTCCGTGACAAGGCGGGCAAGGAATGGCGCAAGGGCGCGAAAACCCGCGTCAATGACCTCATCGCCAGCCTTCAGGGCGTTTCCGACAGCATCAACGCCGAAGTCTTCGGGCGCGGCGGTTCCGGCGTCGTTGCGGCGGCTCCGGCTGCAAGCGCCGGGCAGGCGAACCCCAACTTTGTCCAGAAGGACGCCACGCAGAGCCAGGTCTACCTGAACCCGCAGTTCCGCTATCAGGGCAGCGACGGCACGCGTTACCGCAGCCAGACGCTTCCTTATGCGTCCGTGGGCATGATCGTTGCCGACGTGAACGGCGACGGCAAGAACGAAGTGGTCGTGCTCGGCGAAAAGCGCCTTTACGTGTATCAGTGGCAGAACGAGCGCCTCGTGCAGCTTGGGGAATACAAGATTCCCACCCGCATGATGCCGCTTGCGCTCCGCAGCATCGATTTGAACCGCGACAGGGCTGAGGAGATCATCCTGACGGCCTACGAAGAAGACTACACGCAGCCGTATTCCATGGTCCTGAGCTTCAAGGGGAATACCTTCACCGAAGTGGCGGAACGCCTCCCCTACTATCTGAACGTGGTTCGCATTCCTCCGGATTACATGCCCACGCTGATCGGCCAGAAGGGCGACCCGTCCCGTATTTTCTCGCGTGGCGGCGTGTATGAGATGATGAAGCAGGGCAACAGCCTCGTGCAGAGCAAGAAGCTGGATCTGCCGAGCGGCGTGAACGCCCTGAACTTCGCGTGGCTGCCCGGAACGCCTGGCAAGGAAACCGAAAAGCTTGTGGTGCTGACCGATGAAGAACGCCTCCGCGTGTTCTCGGACAAAGGTTCGCAGCTGAACCAGACGGACGAGAAGTTCTCCGGATCGGCCATCGGCATCGCCGAACAGACGCAGATGCCCGGCATGGGCAAAGACAACATCCTGATCCCGTCCAAGTATTTCGTGCCGTTGCGCATGATCCCTTCGGATCTGGAGCAGGACGGCTCTTGGGAGCTGCTGGTCAACAAGCCCATTTCGGTGTCCGCGCAGTTCTTCGAGAACTACCGCTTCTTCCCCGAGGGTGAAATCGAATCCCTGTACTGGGACGGCGTGGGCCTCGGCCTCCAGTGGAAGACCCGCCGCATCAAGGGCTCTGTTGTGGACTTCGCGCTGGCTGACCCGAACAACGACGGCACCAAGGACCTCGTGGTCTGCCTGAACACGCACCCCGGCGCGCTCGGCCTCCAGAACCGCAAGACGGTGGTGGTCTTCTACCCGCTGGATCTCAGCATGATGGACCCGAAGACGGCCCCGGCGCTCGACTAGCGGCGGATAGGGGGGACGTTTCCCTCCCTCATAAGGCCCGGTAGCCTGAAAAGGCTTCATATGGCGCAGGCTTCGTTCGCGGAGCCTGCGTTTTTTTGTGCCCATGCGGAACGGCAGGGCATATTGTTCTCGTAATGAGAAAAAAGCGTTCGCAATCCGGGAGAATTCTCATTTCGGGAATGGCGTTGCCTGAAAATGCTGAAAGATCCGCTTGAAAATGGGTGTGATAGCAAAAGTCCAAGTTGGCCCCATCCTTGCTTTGGGTAAGGAGCATCCCGGGATGTGCCCGGATTTTTCCCGCTCACTCTGCCGCCGCATCAGGAGGTTCGCAATGGACAACATGCTTTATCACATCAATGCACAGCGTCTGCGCCCCGGCTCAGGCGCTTCCCTGGATATACTGAATGCCGCCGAGGCCCGGTGCGCCCGGCGTTTCCATGCCGGTTTCGCGCAATATGCGCCCACGCCTCTCGTCCCCCTGCCGTATCTGGCCTCCACGCTCGGCCTCGGGAACATCCGGGCCAAGGACGAGTCGAAACGTTTCGGGCTCAATGCCTTCAAAGTGCTTGGCGCTTCCTATGCGATGGGCCGTTACCTTGCGGAACGGCTCGGAAAATCCATTGACGATCTGACGCCCGCCGATCTCTGTTCCCCCGCCGTGAGCGAGCGGCTCGGGCCCATTACCTTCGTATCCGCCACAGACGGCAACCACGGCAGGGCGGTAGCGTGGACGGCGCAGCAGCTCGGCAAGAAGGCCGTCATCTACATGCCCAAGGGGTCCGACCCGGCGCGGCTGGAGAATATCCGCAGCCACGGCGCGGAAGCCAGCATCACGGATCTCAATTACGACGACGCGGTGCGCCTCGCGTGGAAGATGGCTTGCGAAAACGGCTGGATCATGGTGCAGGACACGGCGTGGGACGGCTATGAGGACATCCCCACATGGATCATCCAAGGCTATGCCGCGCTTGCCGTGGAGGCGCTGGCCCAGTGGCGCGCCGAAGAGCTTGAGCCTCCGACGCATCTTTTCCTTCAGGCGGGAGTCGGCTCCTTCGCGTCCGGCGTGCTCGGCTACATGGCGTCGGAACTTGGCGATGCGCTCCCCAAGACGATCATTGTGGAGCCGCACGCCGCCGACTGCATTTACCGTTCCGCCCTTGCCGGGGATGGTCAGCCGCATAATGTCACGGGCGATCTTTCCACGCTGATGGCGGGGCTGGCCTGCGGCGAGCCCTGCACCGTGGGGTGGCCCATCCTGCGCGATTACGCCTCGGCCTATGTTTCCTGCCCCGACTACGTGGCGGCCAACGGGATGCGCCTCTACGCCGCAGCGCGCGGCGGCGACGCCCCCATCGTCTCCGGCGAGTCCGGCGCGGCACCGCTCGGCGCGCTCGATCACATCATGCGCAATCCCGCCCTTGCGCCGCTCCGTGAATCCCTCGGGCTCGGCCCCGATTCCCGCGTCATGCTCATCAGCACCGAAGGCGACACCTCGCCTCGCGTCTGGCGTGACGTCTGCTGGTACGGCAGGCACGGTGACGAGTTGCGTGTGGGCGAGTAGGGATATGAGATTGGGGAGGGGGAGGAGAACCTTTCTGAAGAAAGGTTCTCCTCCCCCTCCCCAAACCCCACCCCCTCCACTCCCAAGACTTTTGACCTTATCGAATCCCTCTTATCGGTTTTCTCTGTGGATTGAAGGGGAATTGGTTGAGGTTAGGATAAAAGAGGACGGTTCCATCCGAGGTGAGGATGGGCCGTTTTCTTTTGGGAGGGGAATAGAGTGCTGTTGCTTTGAAATATATCCCTCCTCCAACGCCGCTGTACCGCCTCAAAAGGAACTTGCGCTTGCCGCCGGGGGCGGAGTCCCGTACCATCGGGGGAGATGTTCAACAAGGAAGGATTCTGATGTCATCCTGTAAACGCTGCGGCCAATGTTGCCGCCTCGGGGGGCCGGTGCTGCACAGGGACGACCTGTCCCTGCTCGATCGGCTTGATGCTCCCGCCAAGGGAACCGTTCCGTTCGGTATGGCCGATCTGGTCACGCTGCGTACTGGCGAACTGGTCCGTGACGATGTGATCGGCACCCTGACGCCTCTTGAGAGTGAATGTGTGAAGCTTGCGCCCGCCAGAGGCCGGACGGATTGGGAATGCCGTTTTCTGGTCCGGATGCCGGACGCCGTGCCGGGCCGGGACGCCGGATGCGGAATTTATGACCGCCGCCCCGCCCAGTGCCGGGCGTTGAGCTGTTCCGACACGCGGGGCATCGCCGAGCTGTACGGCCATGACCGCGCCTCCCGCGCGGACGTGATGCGGGCCGTGGGCGCGCCTGAGGAATGGCTCGGCCTGTTCCCCGCCTACGAGGAAATGTGCGCCTATTCGCGTATCGCGCCGCTGGCGAAGCTGGTCATGCCGCCGATCAACCCCGGCACGCCCGCCGAAAAGGAAGCTACCGAAGCCCTGCTGGAAACGGTGCGCTACGATATTTCGTTCCGCCAACTGTGCGTGGAGCGCGGCAACATCCCGGAAGGCTGCCTTCCCTTCCTGCTCGGGCGTCCGCTCTCCGAAACGCTCGTCATGTTCGGCTTGGCCCTGACCCGGAACAATAACCGGATGGGGCTTGTTCGCCGGGGGGAGGGAAGGTATGGTGGCCCCGTGTTTCCCGACGGGAAGGATCTCTACAGATAATCGCACCATCAAAGGAGCGTTTGCCATGCCTACTCCTCCATGTATCCTCACCATCGCCGGTTCCGACTCCGGCGGCGGCGCGGGCATTCAGGCCGACCTCAAAACCATCACTGTTATCGGTGGGTTCGGGATGAGCGTCATTACCGCCCTGACCGCGCAGAACGGCGTGGGCGTCGCGGGTATCCATGCCCCGGAACCGGGCTTTGTGGGGCTTCAGCTCAAAACGGTCCGGGAAGGCTTCCCCATCGCCGCGGCCAAGACCGGTATGCTGTTCTCCGCCGAAATCATTGAAGCGGTCGAAGCCGGATTGCAGGGGCGCGAGTTCCCGCTTGTGGTCGATCCCGTCTGCGTAAGCCAGAGCGGGCAGCGGCTCCTCCGCGAGGATGCGGTCAATGCCTTGCGCTGGCACATTCTGCCCAAGGCCGATCTCCTGACGCCCAACCGCCCCGAAGCGGAACTGCTCGCGGACATGAAGATCGACTCCGAAAAGGACATAGACGTCGCCGCGCGCAAGCTCCTCGATATGGGCCCCAAGGCCGTCCTCATCAAGGGGGGGCATTTCGGCTCGGCCTCCGCCGCCGAATTCACGGATTGGCTGGCTCTGCCGGACGAACCGCTCATCGCGTTGAAGCAGCCTGGAGTGAAGACCTCGAACAACCACGGCACGGGTTGCACGTTGTCCGCCGCCATTGCGACCTATTTGGGGCTTGGCCTCGGGATCCGGGATGCCATCGTGCACGCCCAGAAGTTTCTGAACCATTGTCTGCGCCACGGGTACGCGCCGGGGCTCGGGGCGGGTCCGCCGAACCACGCTTCATGGATTGCCAAGCGGGTTGGCGAATAGCTTTTCCGGCGGAAAAAAGAGGACGTCCGCACGCCGTTGAGCCCGGAACGCCGGTTCTCGTTTTCTCTTTTTTCCGCCGTGTCGCTTGTCCCGCTTTCTCGGGAGATTCGGTTTCCGGCATACGGGCGTTTTATCGCCTGCGGGAACGCCGCCTTGCCTTCCATGCCAATATGTTTTATCTTTTTTTATTATGATGACATCCGCTCTCTATCCCCGCTGGCTGCAATGCGGCCTCTCCTCAGCCGAACGGACTTGGATCAGCCTGCTCTAAGCCTCCCTCCGCACGTCTTCGTTTTTTTCCTTTTTGCTATCCGGGCGTCGCCGCGCTCTGTTTGCGCGTGTGCGCCTCAAGACGACGGAGTTTTCTATGTCTTCTGTATCGCATGTGAAGCATTGGTTTTTCTTGTTCTGTGCCATCGTTTTTGAAGTGGGTGGAACCTCTGTGATGAAGATGTCCCAACACGAAGGCTGGCTGCTCGGCCCAAACGCGGGGCTCATGGCCATGTTCGCGCTGATCGGGCTTTCGTACTACTGCCTTGCCCTCGCCGCGACCGGGCTCCCCATCGGCGTCGCCTATGCGTTCTGGGAAGGCCTCGGGCTTACGATGATCACCCTCGTGAGCGTGTTCCTGCTCGGTGAGGCCATGAATATGCAACGCTTCTTCGCACTGCTGGCGGTTCTCGGCGGGGCGCTGCTGATCCATCACGGCACATCCGAAGGCGGGCCCGCCCAGCGTCCCGCCAAGGCGGGGGTGGCGTCATGAGTTCGTTCTTTTCGCTTTCGTTGTTGGCGGTGATCGTTGCCGCGCTGCTGGATATCGTGGCCAACCTGTTGCTTGCCAAATCGCAGGGGTTCCGGCGCAAGTTCATAGGGTTCGCTTCGCTCGGCATGGTCGGGCTGGCCTTTTACGCCCTGTCGCTCGCCGTGCGCGACATGGATCTCGCGGTGGCCTACGCCATGTGGGGCGGTTTCGGCATCCTCGGGACGTCCATCGGCGGCTGGCTCCTGCTCGGCCAGAGGCTCAAGCCCTGCGCGTGGCTCGGCATGGTGCTGCTCATCGGCGGCATGACGGTGTTGAAGCTGAGTTAGCGCAAAGAGTACAGAGGCATTGGGGAAGGGAGGGAAAACTTTTCTGGAGAAAAGCTTTTCCCTCCCTTCCCCAAACCCCATCCCTCCCTTTCCAAAGACTTTTGACTTTATCGAATCCCTCTTGTCAGTCTTCCCTATGGATATAAAAAGCGCCGGTTCTCTTGTTGATCATCTTGGTTGTCCGGCAGTCTTCCTTGTAGATATGAAAAAAACCTGAACAAGAGTTCAGGCTTTTGCTTTTGGGGAAGAGAAAAGGATTACAAACTGTGAGCGGAACGGATTCCTTTCGCGTTTCCTCCCCATCCGTCAAAGTTTTTGCGGGAGGGGGCCGGGGGAGGGAGCTTTTTGCAAAAAGCTCCCTCCCCCGTTTTTCACCTCATTTCATCCAATAATCTCTGCGCGCAGCGGGCCGAGCCGCCGAGACGGGGTGCGAGCCAGTGCTGGAAGCGTTCCCGCACGGCGTCATGCGGCGTCGGTAAGGTGAGCTGCTGTTGCAGCAGTGCTGCGACGGCCTTGGCGTTTTCCCCGGTTTGGAGAAGGCCGAGGGCTTCGAGGGAGTCCTGCTTGGCTTCGCCGGAAGGTTCCAGCGTCCATGCGAAGTTGTCCAGATGAGGGCCGCAGCAGGGAATCCTGCCGAGTGCCAAGGGTTCGAGGAAATTCTGGCCGCCGAGGGGTGCGAGGCTGCCGCCGACGAAAACGGCGTCCGCAAGCTGGTAAAGCTGGCCGAGTTCCCCGAACGTGTCCCATATGACGATGGACCCGGCGGGGATGGTCCCTTCTTGCTTCGAGCGCATGACGGCCGGGAGTTTCGCGCCGCTCAGGAGCGCCTGCCACGGTTTGACGCGGTGCATGTGCCGGGGGGCGACGACGATGGTGGGGGCGTCGTGCGCGCGCAATGTCTGGATGACGGAAAGGAGCGCGGGTTCTTCCTGTTCGCGGACGGAGGCCAGCAGGACGGTCTGCCGGGCGTGAAGTTCCGGAGGCAGGAGTTTGAGCAAAGGGTTGGACACGGCGGGTATGGCTGTGGCGGTGGCCCGGTCGAATTTGATGTTCGGCACGGCCTCCACTCTGTCGCCGCCGAAGATCCGGGCGAAACGTCCGGCGTCCGCTTTTGAGATGGCGCAAACATGCTTGGGCGCAATGGATTCCCAAAAGCCGGGGATGGCGGCCTCAAGCTTGAGGTAACCGCGCAGGCTCTTGTCCGTCATGCGCCCGTTGAGGATCAGCATGGGGACATGACGTTTTTCGCAAGCCAGCATGAGGCCGGGCCAGAGTTCGGTTTCCAGCAGGCCGACCACACGAGGGCGGACCTGATCGAGCGCCTTCTCCATGAGTTTTGGCGCGTCCAGCGGGAAAAACGCCGAACGGACGGACAGCCACGGGTGCTTCTCATGAAGTTTTCCCGACATATCCTGCAAAATGTCGAGCCCTTGCCGGGTCCATGTGGTGGCGAGCACACGCAGCGGCTCGGGAGTGCCCTGCTTTTCGCACAATACGGCAAGATGGGCGAGCAGTTCCCAGACGAGATAGGCTTCGCCGCCGGATGCCGCCTGAAGCCAGATATCCGATCGTGTATGAGAGCTTGCGCTTCCGTCGCCCGTTTCCATGCCGAGCGCCGATCCGGGCCATCCGTCAGGAACCAGACGCTGCGGGAAGCCTTCTTGAAGGCGCTTATGACGGCACAGGACTGGACGGGCCGCCAGCCATGCCAAACCGTATGCGCCGCTCAACAGGGCGCGGAGCACGCTGCGTTTCACTGTGAGGTATCCTTGGTTTGAAAGACGGCGAGGGAAGGGGAGCCCTTTTCTGGAAAGGTTCCCTCTTCCCTCGCAGAAGTCCTTTTCCGCCCTATCGTTCCAGAGCGAGTTCGAGCAGGCGTTCGACGAGATCCGCGAAGGACATGCCTTTGACGGCGGCTTCGCGGGGAACGAGGCTGGTGGAGGTCATGCCCGGCGTGGTGTTGACTTCAAGGATATACAGGGTGCCGTCATCCTGAAGGATGAAGTCGGCGCGGCTGTAGCCCTTGAGCCCGAGCGCGTGGTGGGCGCGGAGGGCCGCGTCCTGCACTTTGGCGGTTTCCTCGGGGGCAATGGGCGCGGGACAGATTTCCTGTGCGCCGTCGGGCGCGTACTTGTTGTGGTAATCGAAGTAGTTGCCCTTGGAAACGACGAGGATGGGCGCGAGCGCCTCTTCGCCGAGCACGCCGCAGGTCACTTCACGGCCGACGACGGCGGTTTCCACAATGGCTTCCTCTCCCATTGAGAACAGGGAGTTCAGGGCCGTGTAGAGTTCCTCTTCGTTGGTGACGCGGGAAAGGTGCAGGCTCGAGCCGCCGGTGTTCGACTTGACGAACATCGGGTATTGCAGATCGGGCTTCCAGTTCGGGCCGGGATGGCGGGGCAGGAACACGCCGTCGGGGATGTTCAGGCCCGCATCGCGGAAGATCTGCCGGGCCGCCGCCTTGTGCAGGGCGAGGAAGGAACCGGCGGGGCCGGCCCCCTGATACGGGCAGTTCACGCGATCGAGGATGGCCTGTACGAGGCCGTCTTCGCCGGGCGCGCCGTGCAGGTTGATGAAGGCCGCGTCATGTTCGCGGGCCATGTCCATAAGCCGTTCGAAATCCTTGGCCGGATCGCAGAGCGTTACGCTGTGCCCGCGTTCCTTGAGGGCGGCGGCGATCTGCTCGCCGCCTTTCAGGGAAACTTCACGCTCGGGAGACCAGCCGCCCGCCAACAACAGTACTTTCATGGAGAGGAAACTCCAGTTGCGCCGAAAGGACGCGCTCAATGGTTTTGGAATGTTCCCAGCCGCGATGGATGGCGGCGCGGGAGTGTTCGCTTTTTCCATAGCGGACAAGCAGATCTTCATAGCGCTCGTCGAGCGATACCATTTCGTCGTGGCGGGCCCGCTTGTCCGCATAAATGACGAAAAAAACCGGATGTACGAGATCTTCTGGCAACGGCCAGGGCCATTCGACATGGTGGTAGACGGCTTGGGCGACCTTGTGGTTGCCAGTGGAATCGACCACCCATGACGCGCCGATCTGGGCATGGCTGCCGCCGAACTGCACGGTATAGGACTTGGCGATGTCGTGCAGCAGCCCCGCCGCGAGGGACAGGGCCACAAGCTCTGGGTGTCTGGTCGCGCCTGTTTCCACGGCCCTCCGGGCCAGCGCCTCGGCCATGCCGGCCACGCATTCGCTGTGCCGTTCGATATGGGAAAACATGGCGTAGCGCGTCCATAGGGCACGGCAGGCCGCCTCGTCGGGAATCGGGGCGGTATCCGGATGATCGAGGCTCCACAGGTTGGGAAGCTCGGGAAGGGCCGGATTTTCGTAGGGTCTGCCGCTCCGGAGGGGAGGCGTGACGAAATGGACCGCGTGTTCGCTTGCTGACTGGGACATGGAGGCTTCCTTACAAAGGCTTTGCACGGGACAGGCTTTCGTAAGCCTCCCACGTATCAACATCTGTTATTGCTGCCGTATCATTGGTAGGCATGAGGCGCAAGCCGAATGCGGCGAGAATGCCCCGAGCGCCCTTGTCGCCGCTCAGGAGAAGCGTGTCGCCGAATGCCCCGGCGGGCAGGATCACCGGGTTGCCCCGGACGCCGTCGCACGCCGGAGCCGCCGCGCATTCCGGTTTTTGCAGATAAAACGCCGTCAGTTCGCGTACTAATTCCGCCCCGACCAGCGGTTGATCCCCAAGGAGGACGACGACGCCCGGAGGAGGGCAGTCAAAGCGTGAAACAAGCCGCCGGATGCCGGCCTTAAGGGATTCGGCCTGTCCGAGATGAGCGTCGGGAGCGGGGACGATCTCCACGCGGGCATCGAAGCCGGAGACGGCCTCAAGCAATTTCGGGGAGGCGTCGGGCCGCACGGTGACGAGCACGGGGGCAAGCCCGGCGTCCAGCGCGGCGCGGACGGCCCGGCGCACGAGCGGTTCCCCGTCGAGCGTCAGGGTCAGTTTGCAGCGGCCCATGCGCCGGGAGAACCCAGCGGCCAGCACGATGGCGGGAAGTATTGGGGGTATGGTCATGGTTTTTGCGGGGAATTTGGGGAAGGGAGGGGGAAACTTTTAAAAAAGTTTCCCCCTCCCTTCCCCAAACCCCATCCCTCCCTCTTCAAAATTTTTCGACTTTATCGAATCCCTCATCCTGGTTTGTCTGGAAATGAGGAATGCTTTTCCATTTATTTTTTTAAAATGATGACTCAAATTGTTCGGCTTTTGTGATTCCACCCACAGGGAAAGACGGGAGCAGGGATTCGATAAGGTCAAAAGTCTTTGGGAGGGGTGGGGGAGGTTTGGAGGGGGCGGGGAGGACTTTCTCCAGAAAGTCCTCCCCGCCCCCTCCAATCTTATCTCTCCCTCTTTCTCCTTTCCCTTTCCGCAAAAGCGTTCCTGTTCCCCTGCGTGCGGGGGCGCTGGCCGGAGGGCCTGCCGAGCAGGATCTCGTGCTGGCGGCGGCGTTCTTCATCCGTCCGGGCCACATAAATGGGCGCACCGTCCGGGGTGCAGCGGGCGTAATACATGGCCGTCGCCACCGTGCCCGGCGTGGGGATGAAGCACTGCACCTGACGGGGCGACCAGTTCCGGGCCGCGAGCCAGTCCCCGAGCTGGCGCATGTGCGCGTCGGTACAGCCGGGAAAGGCGCTCATGAGGTAGGGGATGACGTACTGTTCCTTGCCGTGGGCTTCGGAGTAGCGGACAAAGGCTTCGAGGAAGGCTTCAAAGGGCTTCATGCCGGGCTTGCGCATGAGGTCGAGGACATCGGGCACGCAATGCTCGGGCGCGATTTTGAGCTGCCCGCCGGTGAACTCGCCGGTATAGGCCGCAAGCGCGGTGGCATCCTTGAGCGCGAGATCAAAGCGCACGCCGCTGGCAACCCGGACATGCTTCACGCCGGGCGTGGCCTGCACGTCGCGGAGGAGATCGATGCAGGCGCGCTGATCCACGGAAAAGCCTTTGCAGATGGATGGATACATGCAGCTGTCGCGTCGGCACTTGGAAGGATCGAGGCGGCAGGCCGCGCCCCACATATTCGCGCTTGGGCCGCCCACGTCGGAAATGGAACCGCCGCGCGGCATGGCGGCAATGCGTTTTGCCTCGTCGAGGATGGACGCTTCGGAACGGGAGGCGATGCGGCGGCCCTGATGGAGGGCCAGTGAGCAGAACGAGCACCCGCCCCCGCAGCCGCGATGGGTGGTGATGCTCGTGGCGATCATTTCCACCGCCGGGATCGGTTCCTTGTAGGAAGGATGCGGACGCCGCGAGAACGGCAGGGCGTACAGGCCGTCCAGTTCTTCGGTGGTCAGGGGCGCGGCGGGAGGCATGAGGAGGACCGTGCGGTCGCCGTTGGGCTGCGCGAGGATGCGGCGGGACTGGTGGGTCTCGCGCTCAAGCCGGACGGTCCCGTCCAGATAGGCGCGGGGCACGGCAAGCATCTCGTCGTGCGAGGGCAGGCGGACAAGCTCAAGGCCGTCCAGCTCCTCGGCACCGGAGGGGATGGAGGCTGTTTTGACGAGCCGCGCCGTACCGGGAATCCCGGCCCAGAGGTCCGGCCACAGCTCCCCATCCACGGGCTCCAGCACGGACAGATCGCCCACGAGTTCGGCCACGGCGTCGAGCCGCCGGGCGACGTCGAGGAGGGCGCGCTCGCCCATGCCGCAGGAAAGGATGTCCAGCCGGGCGTCGAACAGGATGGAACGGCGCAGGCTGTCGGCCCAAAAATCGTAATGGGTGATGCGGCGGAGCGAGGCTTCGATGCCTCCGGCGAGCAGGGGCAGGCCGGAGAATGCCTTGCGGATCAGCCCCGCGTAGACGATGACGGCGCGGTTGGGGCGCGATCCGGCTTCGCCGCCGGGCGTGTAGGCGTCATCGTGGCGTTTTTTGCGGAACGCCGTGTAGTGCGCCAGCATGGAATCCAGCGCCCCGGCGCTCACCCCGGCGAATAGGCGGGGGCGGCCCATGCGGGCGAGGTCGGCGATGCCCTGCCCCTCGTCCTTCCAGCGCGGCTGGGCCACGATGCCCACGCGGTAGCCGTGTCCGACCAGCCAGCGGCCGAGCAGGGGCACGCCGAAGGAAGGATGATCCACGTAGGCGTCGCCCGTGACAAGAAGAATATCAAGGGAATCCCACCCGATGGCGTCCATTTCGGCGCGGGTGGTGGGCAAGAACGGCGGTTGCGGCAGCGGCGTACGCACGGGGAGTGTAAGATCGAACATGCCCGGGAGTATAAGGCAGGAAAAACCGGAAGGAAAGGCTGATTCTCGGCCCCAGCGGGGGCGGCATGAAAACCTTGTGCGCTCCCTTTGCTTTTCCCGGCTTGAAGGGTACAACGGGACGGTCCCGCCAACCTTTTTTCCCGCGCCCTCGCGCTCAGAACATCATGGCACGAATCGCCCTCATCCTGCCCCGTCTCAGCCGTTACGGAGGCGTCGAACAGTTTGCCTTCCGCCTTGCCGAAGCGCTGGCGGAAACCCGCAACAGCGAACACGAGGTGGAATTCATCTGCGCCCGTTCCGAGTGTCTGCCGCCGGTCGGCGTGCGGACGCATATCGTCGGACGCCCCGGCGGATTGAAGTTCATCAAGATGCTCTGGTTTCTTATCCGGGCCGAACAGGTGCGCAAGCGCGGCAACTACGATCTGGTTATCAGCCTCGGCAAGACGTGGAATCAGGACATGATGCGCGTGGGCGGCGGCCCGCAGAAAACTTTCTGGGAGCTTTCCGAGAAGGCGTGGCCCGCCGGTTTTTCCCGTTGGTTCAAGCACCTGCGCCGTCGCTTGTTGCCCTCCAACTGGCTGACCCGGATCATCGACAACCACCAGTACCGCAGCGGCTGCCGGATCATCTGCGTGTCCGACGCGGTGCGCCACTGGACGCAAAAGGCGTATCCCGGCATCCCCGTGCCGGAGGTCATCTACAATCTGCCGGATCTTTCCCGCTTCACGCCGCCGACGCCCGAGCAGAAGCTGCTTTCGCGCATCGCCCTGAACATCGACAACAATCATGTCGCCATCGCCACCGCGACCAGCAATTTCGCCCTCAAGGGCACGGGGATCCTTATCCGTTCCGTGGCGATGCTTCCCGAGAATGTGCATCTGTTCATCGCCGGGGGGCGGGATTCCGAGCCCTACCAGCGGCTTGCGAAAAAGCTCGGCGTGGCCGGGCGTATCCATTTTCTCGGCAAGGTGGAGGACATGCCCGCGTTGTACCGGGCAATGGATCTGTTCGTCCTGCCTTCGTTTTATGACGCCTGTTCCAACGCGGTGCTTGAGGCGTTGGCCTGCGGGCTCAAGGTGTTGTCCACAACCGCCAACGGTTCCAGCGTGTTTCTGCCGCAGGAGCACGTCACCCCCGATCCAGGCGACGCCGAGGATCTCGCCGCGCGTATCAAGGTGCTGATCGACGAGCCCGCGCCCGGGCCGTTCCGTATTCCCGATCATATTCAGGCCGGGCTCGACGCCTGGGTACAGGTCGTCAACGAGGAGTGCGATCAGCGTACGGGAAAGAGCTGCGGGATGAGGGAAAGGAAGGCGGACGGGACAGAGGAAAATGAGGGAAACGGGAAGAAACCCCATCCTTCACCTTCCCAAGATTTTTGATTGGCGGGGAGGCCGCGCGGAGGGAGCCCCTTCCGGGGGGAAGCGGCGGATCTTGAAAAAAAGAGCCTGAACGGTGTTTCGTTCAGGCTCTTTTCTTTGCCGTTCATTATGGGATGCTTTTTTCTATTCGCCCCATCCGATGCTTTGGGAAATCAGGATATGCTTGGAGTTGGGGAGGCCGAGGGCGGAAGCGAGGCCTTCGGCGTCGTAGGAAGCGCGGACGACATTGTGCAGCCCCACGGAGGCGCAGAACAAGCCCACGTTCTGGTAGGCGGAACCCGTATGCATGGCCGCGAAAAGCTCTTTGCTGTTTTTCTGGGTGTCGGTGACGTAAACCAGCCCTACCGGGGCTTCGCGGACAAAGCCCTGCCCGGCGAGGAAGTTGCGCAGGTCGGAGGAGCTGACCTGTTCGAGGCTGTGTTTCGGGGCGTCGTAGAGCCATGCTCCGTCGCTGCGGAGGACGTAGATTTCAAGATCCTGCCGGTTCTGGGCCGTGGGGATGGTCCGTTTTCCGTTGGGGCGGTTCACGCCGTACGCGGCCCAGAGCAAATCGCCGAGCAGTTTGTCGGAAAGCGGCTTGGCGGTGAACGAGCGGTTTGTCGCCCGTCCGCTGAGCGTTTGCATGAGCGGCTTTCCCCCCTTGGTATCGGGAGGGGGGAATGCAAGGGAGGTGGCGGCCTGCGCCGTGCCCACCATGAGGAAGAGACAGGCGGCCAATACCGGAATGAACCGTTTCGTCATAGCGTGGACTCCTTGGAAAAGAGGCGGCCTCGGAGGGATGGCCTCCGTTCGGCGGAAGGATGCGGGTTATCATGGGGTGGTTACAGACTGGAAATACGCGTAGCCTGCCCTGAAAAAGGAGGATAACCATGAAATGGGGACTGTCCATATTGGCGCTGTGCGCGTTGCTTGCCGCAACCGCGCCGGAGGGCGGAGCGGCGGAGCAGGGTGGCGGTGATGCAAAACTTTTGAAGATGGTGGTGTTGTCGCGGCATGGGGTCCGCTCGCCCACGCAATCTTCCGAAACGCTTGGGAGCTGGAGCCGCAAGGACTGGCCCGAGTGGCCCGTGAAGCGCGGCGAGCTGACCCCGCGCGGGGCCAAGCTGGTCACCGCGATGTGGGAACAGGAGGCGGCATTTTTACGCGAGGCCGGTTTACTGCCCTCAAAAGGTTGCCCGGAGGCCGGGACGATAGCCGTCCGTGCCGATCGGGATCAGCGTACGCGGGTCACGGGAGAGGCCGTGCTCGAGGGGCTGGCTCCGGGGTGCGGGTTCAAGCCTATCGTGAACGAGACGGACCATCCCGATCCGCTGTTCCATCCGTTGGAGGCCGGATATTGCGCGCTCGATCCCTCCGTTGTTCGCAAGGAAATTCCCGTCGGCGCGATTGAGGGGCTTGAGCAGTCGCTCTCGGGCCCCATAGGTGAATTGGCGGCCATCCTTGGCCCCGCGTCTCCCGAATTTTGCCGCAAGCATCAACTGCCCGAAGGGTGTACGGTAGCGGACGTGCCCACGCGCCTGACGCTTGCCAAGGACAACCGCACGGTCCACCTCGACGGCAAGCTGGGGACGGCTTCAAGCGCGGCGGAAATCATGCTGCTGGAGTATGGCCAGTGGGATCATCCCGCCGGATGGGGAGCCGTGGACAAGGGGGCGCTGCAACGCCTGCTCCCGGTGCACAGCACGGTCTTCGACGCCGTGAACCGTGCGCCTTCCGTGGCCGCCGGGCGCGGCAGCGAATTGCTGCTGGATATGGCGAACGCGCTTACGGGCCGGTATGCCGATCCCGCCGTGAACAAGGCGAAGGTTGTGGTGTTCGTTGGGCACGATACGAATATTGCGAACATCGGCGGTATGCTCGGCCTGCATTGGCAGCTCCCCGGCTATGCGCCCGATGAAATTCCCCCGGCAAGCGCGCTGGTGCTGACGCTGTGGCTGCAAAACGACGTCTATCAGCTCCGGGCCCGGATGATCGGGCAGTCGCTGGATACGCTGCACGATCCCGCCATGAAGGGCGAGGTCTTGAGGCAGGATATTGAGGTGCCGTGGTGCGGCCCGTATGAGGACGGCAAGAACTGTACGCTGACCGATTTCGAATTGCGCGTCCGCGATGTGCTCCGCCCCGAGTGCGTCCGGGAACATTAGGAGAAGAAGGCGTCAAAGAGACCGCCCGCCTCGTTTCGCCGTCTGACGGCATGAAGCTCTCGGTTCCCTTCAAAACATGATGAAGCGGCCCCATGTCCGGTACAAGCCGGATATGGAGCCGCTTCTTTGTACCTGAAGGCAGCCGTCCTTCTCCTGTTTTCCCGACAAAAAAATGGCGATTGATTCTCGCCATGTCTCTTGAAGGGAGCGCACCAGATACTGATGCAATTTACAGGTTCAGCCTGTACCCGCACGGGAAAGCCGACAGAAGGGATTCGATAAGGCCGAAAGTCTTGGGTGGGAGAGGGGTGGGGTTTGGGGAGGGGGGAGGGAACCTTTCTTCAGAAAGGTTCCCTCCCCCCTCCCCGATTATTCTATCCCAACCCATTAACGGGCTTCATACTTCCCGTCGGGGAGCAGGGTGATCTGGCCGGCCTTGTTCAGAGGCACGCCGATCCACGTCATGGTTTCGCCGGCCTTGTTGGTGACTTTGACGTCCCAGGCTTCGGCCTTTTCGGTACGGCTGACTTCAACGTCCACCTTGTCGCCGTTGGGGAGGGTTTCCTGCTTCAGCAGGTTTTCTTCCCAGTCGTTGGCATTGGTGGGAGAGAGGTACAGCGTATAAATATCATACTGAGCCCCGTTGAAAATGTTGATCTTCTTGTCCATGGCAAGAGCATGCCCGGCCATGCCGAGCGAAGCGACGAGCGCAAGAGCGACGATGAGACGTTTCATGGCGTTTCTCCTCTTCCTCCGGGCAGGTTGTACCGACCGCTTCCTGAAAAGGCCCGCAGTCCCGGACTCTGCTGCGGCCCTCGGACACAGGAACGTAATCTATACGTTCAGGGTACGATGAGGAGAAAATGATGCCATGATAATCAATAGGTTGCCGGAATGATTCTACTCCACGCCTACTTTGGGGCAAAACGGAGCCATCTCGCATTCGTCGCACAGGGGCTTCCGCGCATCACAGACATGGCGGCCGAACCAGACCATCCGGTGGTTGACCTTGCCCCATTCGGATTGCGGGAACAGTTTGACCAGATCCTTTTCGATGTCCACGGGATCGGTATGCTTGGTGAGCCCGAGGCGCCCGGAGATGCGCTTGACGTGCGTGTCCACGGCAAGGCCCTCGTTGATGCCGAATCCGCCCCACAGGACCACGTTGGCCGTCTTGCGGGCCACGCCGGGCAGTTTGATGAGGTCCTTCATGGTGTTGGGCGTTTCGCCGTTGAATTCCTTCACGACGAGCTGCGCGGCGGCGATGAGGTGTTTCGCTTTGCTGTGATAGAACCCGACGGAGTGGATGACTTCCTCGAGCTCGGGGATGGTGGCTTGGGCGAGGGCCGCCGGATCGGGCCAGCGGCGGAAGAGTTCGGGCGTGACCTGGTTCACGCGCTTGTCCGTGCATTGGGCGGCGAGCACCGTAGCGACGAGCAGTTCCCACGGGCTTTCGGCCATAAGATGGGTTTCGAGATCGGGATAGCGTTCGGCGAGCAGTTCAAGGACTTTTGCAGCCCGTTGTTTGTCTGTCATGGTCGTTTCCTTCATTCGGGGTGGCGCGCCGTGGAGCGCGGCAACGCGTCCCGGACGGATATTCCGCCCGAAACGCCGGAAACAAACCATAAGATCGGGAGGCCGAAAAGCCAAGCGGTGGGGCCGATGCCGGGGCCGGTGAGTGAAGAGACCTCCCGCCCATGCGGAAGCGCTGTTCACTCACCGGATGCTTACATAAGCGTTTCGATTTCGTCGAATTCGGGAGAGACGAAAATGACCGGCTCTGGGCCCTGTTCCATAGGGGCCTGCATGGTGGGTTCTTCGGTTTCACAAAGGGGTTCGCACACTTCAACGACGGTTTCCAGTTCGTCGAATTCGGGCGAAGTGTAGGTAACGGTATCCAGCCTGCACCGCGTGCCGCCCTTGACCATGACATCGGAAACAGTGCTTCCATAGGCAGACATGGCTCTCCTCCAGAGAAAAGGGTTATAAAACAGTTACCTCTATATTTTTGATAGTCCCCCGCACCGGGGGCGTCAACCTGTTCTGTTCAACCAAACAACAAAAAAAGCCCTTTTTCTCAAAAAGGCCCGTGCTTGGGGCTGGGCGGCTCGATTGCCAGAACGGTACGAAACGGCTATCGTTTCGACCCAACGCACTGTGAAGGGAGGGAATATGGCGCTTCTCGTCTACATGACGGCGGCTTCGGCGGACGAGGCGGAACGCATCGCCGGGGATTTGGTGGAAAGCCGCCTTGCGGCCTGCGTGAACGTCATGGCCCCGATCCGCTCGGTATACTCGTGGAAGGGAGAGCTTTGCCGTTCCGAAGAGATCCCCTTCATCGCCAAGACGGACGACGATCGTTTTGAAGCGCTGGCCGCCCGTGTGCGTGCCTTGCACAGTTATGAAACCCCCTGCATCGTAGCCCTGCCCGTGGCCCGGGGGGATGCGGATTTTCTCGCTTGGATCACCGAATCAACACATCCGGAGGAATGATGTCCATTTATGTCGCCGGCTCGCTGGCTTTCGACCGTATCATGTCCTTTAACGGCGCGTTCGCCGACCACATCCTCGCCGACAAGCTGCATATTTTGAATGTAAGCTTCCTCATCGACGGGCTGGTGGAAAAGCGCGGCGGCTGCGCGGGGAACATCGCCTATACGCTGGCGTTGATGGGCGAAAAGCCGCTTATCCTCGCCACGGCGGGCAAGAATTTTTCCGAATACGGCGCGTTCCTCGAATCGAAGGGGATTTCTCTTGAAGGCGTCCGCGTCATGAAGGACGAATTCACCGCGAGCTGCACGCTGATCACCGACAAGAACAACAACCAGATCAACGGATTCCACCCCGCCGCGATGGGGTTCCCGTGCGAGTACGCGTTTCCGCATCCCGACGCTTCCGCCGACTGGGGCATCGTATCCCCCGGCAACCTCGACGACATGAAGGCGCTTCCCCGCTTGTTCCGCGAAAAGGGCATCCGGTACATCTACGACCCCGGCCAGCAGATCCCGGCGCTTTCCGGGGACGATCTGCTCGACGCAATCACCGGTTCGGCCCTGCTTGTGACCAACGACTATGAGCTGGAGATGATCAGCAAGGCCACGCAGCGCACCCGCGCCGAACTGCGCGCCCTGACCGGCGGCGTGATCACCACGCTCGGCGAACAGGGCTCGGTCATCGACAACGGCGAGCGGGGGAGCGTGGGCATCGCCGCGCCCAAAACCGTGGCCGACCCCACCGGTGCGGGCGATTCGTTCCGCTCCGGCCTGCTCAAGGGCCTCCTGCACGGACTTGACGTGCCCGCTTCCGCCCGGCTCGGCGCGACGTGCGCCAGCTACTGCATCGAGCATCAGGGCACGCAGGAGCATGTGTTTACCTATGAGGATTTCGCCGCCCGCCATCGCGCCGCGTTCCACGAGGAACCGGGCGTGAAGTGGTAAGGCAGCAGAGGGAAGAGCCTTTCCGAACGGCGGAGAGGCTTGCTCCCGTGTGTCCCGCAACGCCTTCCCCTGACGCTTTTGGCGTGAGTGGCAATACCGCACCGGCGGGGCCCTCTGCGGCGTTTGGAAACAGGCGGCTTGCCTGACGGCGAAGCGGCATGATCCGTTTCGGCATTTCTGAGTGGAGACAGCAGATGTTCAAAATCATCATTCCCATTTTGGTCATCGCGTTGGCGGCCTTTGTCGGCATGAACGCCAAAAGCGGGCTTATCCGGGGCGTGGCCGACGGTATGCTGGTATCGCCCGCCCGTCCCGCCGTGGCCGTGAAGCCCGCCGCCGATTTTGCCTCCGTCGACGCCCGGCGCGTGGATCTTTCGCCTTCGGTGCAGAACAGTATGCTCCAGGCGACATCGGTACAGGCCGTGTATGCCCTGTACAACCATGAGGGCCCGCAGGCCGCTCCGGCGCATCTTGCAGCGCTCCTGGCGGTTTCCCAGAACGACGAGACGTGGCCCGTGGAACCGGAGCTCGGTTTCCCCGCGATCAGGCACAAGAAGCAGGATATCGACGGTTTTTCCGGATTTGCGGACACCTATGTTTTGGACGCGAAGGATGACCCGTGGGCTTCCGACGAGCCGGCACAGTGGGAGAACGGCAGCCTTGTCCGCCGCTTTACCTTTATACTCTGGTTCTACAAGGCCAAGCTCATCGTCGAGTACCGCGAGCCCCTCCCCGTGCCCTCCGATATGCCGCTTGAGGACAATATCCCCCTGCTGACGGCCTTTGAGGCCCGGGCGCTGGAATCCTTCCGCCTGCTGAACGGCGATCCCAAAAACGGCGGCGTGGAGCTCCCACGGCCCAAGGAAAAGCTCCCTTATCCGCCCGCGGGCATCAACCGGCAGGCGCTCACCGATTTTATCGGCACGCTCTGGGATATGAAGAAATAGGAGGCCGCCTCATGCCTTACGTCAATATCAGGGTGACGCGGGAAAACGGCACGCCGACCGCCGAGCAGAAAGCGGAACTCATCAAGGGGGCGACGGAACTGCTTGTGCGCGTCTTGGGGAAAAATCCGGCTACCACGGTCGTCGTCATCGACGAGGTGGATACGGACAACTGGGGCGTGGGCGGCGAAACGGTTACCCGGAGGCGTCGGCAAGGGAAGTAGCCTCCCGCCTCCCACAGGGGCTGGAACTGGATGATTCCTGACAAGTAGCCCAAGCATAGTGGGCCGACGGGCAGGGCGTGGAAAAGCGGCAGTGTTCGATCTGGAAGATCTGGAATGACCGAGATACAAAAAAAGACTCTTATTGGATGCGTATGTGCCGTGTCATGCGAAATCCTTTTTGGCCTTAGTTATTTATTTACAAAGAAAATAACATCAGACGTCGATGCCGTAACATTATTGGGGTGGCGCTTTTTATTGGCGTTCATCATGATGAATGTTTTATTGATTGCAGGATATATAGATATAAACATAAAGAAAAAACACTTGCCATCTTTGCTAAAGATAGCCGTTCTCCAACCAATAGCCTATTTTACATGTGAGACGTTTGGGATACAGATGACGACGGCTTCAGAGAGTGGATCTATAATTGCTTGTATTCCAATAGCATCGCTCGTTGCATCAATTCTTTTTTTACAGAAAAAACCAACAAGGTTTCAAACTTCCGGTATTTGCTTAACAGTAGTTGGAGTGATTGTTTGTGTAACGGCAAAAGGATTCGAGTCTTCTTTCAGCGGGATTGGCTATATAATGCTATGTATGGCCGTATTATCTTATAGTTTATACTGCGTTTCTGCTGAAAAAGCGGATAAAACAACAAGTATTGAAAAGACATACGTCATGATCGCGTGTGGAGCCTGCTTTTTTGCTACTATGGCGATAGCAAGAAGTATAGCTGCAGGTACTGTCGTTGATTTGTTTATGTTGCCATTTCAAAATACGGTTTTCCTGTTTTCCATTCTTTATCTTGGGATCGCATCTTCTGTTCTATCTTTTGTATTGTTTAATATATCAATATCATCTATTGGAACGAACAAAGCCTCATCGTTTGTAGGCATATCAACAGCTGTATCTGTATTGGCTGGAGTTTTTATACTCGATGAAAAATTTTCAGCTATGCAATGTTATGGAACGCTCATAATACTACTCGGCGTCTATATAGCAAATATGAAAAGCAGATTTTTTTGGCGTTAGCGTTTTTTACCTTTGTGAAGGCATACACGCGAGAAAACGGTTTCGCATCGGGCACGTCCGATGCGAAACCGTTTTTTACAAGGAGCAGCGTTTCTTGTGAAGCATTCCTACCAGCGGCGGAACCGGCGCGGTTCGGGCGGGAACGCACGGGAGCCGCAGCCTTGGCGAAGCGTTTTTTCGGCGATGGCGGGGGCGTTGCGGACAGGCCCGCTGTCGAACCCGTGGGTCCGGGCTGCGGTAAAAAGCCCTTCAAGCAGCAGGCAATAGGTATCGGCAAGCTGGTCGGGGTCGGAAGCTTCCGCCTTGACGAGCTGATTCCGCACGTCCGCCCGCAAGGAAGCCCGCTGTTCGCGCACGCGCACGCAGATGTGATGCTCCGGGTCGGTATAATCGGTCATCAGGTGCATGAACACGTTGCCGCTGTATCCGGGCTGGGAAACCAGTTCGTAAATGGACTGGAAAAACGCCAGAAGCTGCCGGGCGGATTCATTGGGATATTGATCCTGCGCCTGATCCCAAATCCGCCGGAATGCGGCTTCCCACTGGTCCATGCAGGCCATGACCAGTTCTTCCTTGGAAGGGAAGCAGCGGTAAAGTGTCATTTTTTTGATGCCTGCGGCCTGTGCGATGGCGTCGACGCTTACGGCCTGAACACCGCTTTGGCGGAACATCTGTTCCGCGATGCCGAGAACCCGTTCGCGGGTAACGGCGAGAGGCGTGCGCTGGCGGCGTTCTGTGGCGGGAGTGGCGGGGGCAATCCCTTTTGTTTCCATGACTTCTCCTATACGACGACTCCGGCGGAAGGCTTGCCGGTGTTGCAGAGGACGTCGCCGGACGCGGCCCGGAAACGTTGTTTTCCGGGCCGCGTCATGGGCGGTTACAGGACTTTTTTCTTTGTCCAGCCATGTTCCGTGGCCGCGTTTTCGGCTGCGGAGCCGCCGAGGACGCATACCGTCCCGGCTTTGGCCGCTTCAGCCATGACGTCGGCGAATTCCGTGAAGTGGCGGCGGGTCGTGCCGAGTATTTCCTCACGCATCTGTTGGCGCAGATCGTCGCGGTCGTCCGTCAGGTGGCGGGACAGCGACGCGGCTCCCCGTGCGTCGGGCAGGAGATAGGTGTCGAGATCTCCGATGGCCCCCACGATGGCAAGCGTCAGGTCGCGGTCGGAAAGATCCAGCTTCCGCAGGTAATCGGCGGTCGCGTCGTAGGTGGCGAGGGTCTTTTCGACATTGGGATCGCGGTAGGAGACCAGCGCCAATGAGCCGCTCATGCGATCGAGCGCGCAGAACGCGCCGTATGCGCCGCCCTGCACGCGGACCTGATCCCACAGCCAGCCCATGCGCAGATGCCGGGTGATGACGTGCGCGGAACCGTGCCACGTATAGCCGAGATCATAGATGTTGCAACCCTTCCCGACGTAGTTGACCTGTGCGGGCACGATAAGGGCTTCGTTGGCCGCGGCCCTGAGCGGCTCGCGTTCCAGCGGCACGGAGAAAGCCGTGGGCAGGGCGCGGCCGAGCGCGGCGGCATAAGGCTGTACCGCGGCGAGGGTGCCCGCGTCGGCGGTGAGGTTGAGGATGGCGTCCTGACGGTTCAGGATGAGGCCGCGCAGGATTTCGAGATCCGCGCGCACGCTGTCCCAGTCGCTGACTACGCGCTCGGACAGGGCCCGGATGGCTTCAAGGTAGGTGATGCCGCCGATGGCTTCGCTGATCTGCCCGGCAAGGCTGTAGGCCGCGCGCAGGCGGGCGATGACCGTGCCGTGCCCGGCGGGGATGAGCGACTGCTCGAGGCGGGCGCGTTCCTCCAGCACCATCTGGGTGAAACGCTGCGGGTTGTCGAAGTTGGTGTCGGTGAGGACTTCGGCCATGAGCGAGAACAGGTCGTCGGCCTTGTCCGCCGTTGCCTTGCCGCCGAGGCAGAGCTTGGCGACGGGCATCCGGGTGCCGCGCATGGTGGCGACGAGGGGCGCGGCGTCCATGCCGCCGGTCTTGGAGGCCAGCAGGGTGCCGAGTTCCACGAAATCGCGCTTGGAGGTGCCCATTTCCGTGAGGCTGCGGCCCATGAGCGGGACGAGGGGCAGGAGTTCGGTGGGCACGGCGTCCAGGGGGAAGAGGATTTCCGCATACAGGATGCCGGACGTGTCGATGTCATGGGCGAGGATGGCCAGATCGCCCGCCTTGCCTTCTTCCTTGGGCAGGATCACGTTTTCGCGGGGCAGATCCGCGAGGGTCAGGCTCGGGATGGCGGCGAGGGCTTCGGGGCTGTCCGGGGCCTGCTGGCTGGCGCGCAGGGCTTCGGTGCAGGCCACGATTTCCTTGTGGTCTTCGTCGGAAAGGGCGTCGTAGATGCGCTGGAGCTTGGCGGCTTCGGCGGCTTCGCGCTCGGCGGCGAGGCCGGAGTCCGGGGTCAGGATGACCGTGGAGCGGTGCTCGTTGTCGAGGAACCAGCGCTTGATGGCGCCTTCAAAGACCTTTTCGCCGGAAGCGAGGCGGGCCTTGAGGGCGGCGAGGGGCTTCTCCCAGGCCAGCGGGGCGATGGGGTCGCCGTCGTACAGCCACGTGGCGAGGCTGCGGATCATGGCGGCGAGGCCGCGCGGGAACCGGCCCGAATTGTTTTCGCGCAGGTCGAATTCCACGCTGTTCACGGCGGCTTCCACGGCTGCGGCGGGGATGCCGTTCTCCGCGAGCTCGGCCAGCGTTTCCATGATCAGCATTTCCACGTCCTCGGCGGTGCCGGGCGTGATGGAGCGCAGGCCCACGGAGAAGAACGTCTGGCGCAGATCCGTTTCAAGGCCGCCGCCGGTGAGGTCTTCGCCGAGGCCGGATTCGATCAGCGCCTTGCGCAGGGGCGAACCGGGCAGGCCGAGGAGGATGTGCTCCAGCATTTCCAGCACGAGGAGTTCGCCCGTGTCGGCGGTTTCGCACGTCAGCCAGTTGAGGGTCACATGCCCCTTGTCGCCGTCTTCGCCGGAGGCATAGGGGAATTCAAGCTGGCGGGGCACGTCGAGGCGCGGCTGGAGCGGCACGGCGCTGTCGGTCTCGCGGGCCGTGAAGCGCGACAGGTACGGCTCAAGCAGCGCGAAACGCTGTTCTTCGGGGTCGTCGCCCCAGAAGAAGAAGCGGGTGTTGGACGGGTGGTAGTGCGACTCGTGGAACGACTTGAAGGCCTTGTAGGTAAGCTGGGGGATGACTTCGGGGTTGCCGCCGGAGTCGAGGCCGTAGGTCATGTCCGGGAACAGGGACTGCTGCGAGTGCTCCGCCAGCACGGAATCCGGCGAGGAGTACACGCCCTTCATTTCGTTGAAGACCACGCCTTTGTAGCGGAGCGGGCCCGCCGGGCTGTCGGCTTCGATGTGCCAGCCTTCCTGCTGGAAGCAGTTCTCGTCGATGCGGGGGAAGAACACGGCGTCGAGGTAGACGTCGACGAGGTTGTAGAAATCCTGAAGGTTGGCGCTGGCGACCGGGTAGCAGGTCTTGTCCGGGAAGGTGAAGGCGTTGAGGAAGGTCTGGAGCGACCCCTTGAGCAGTTCGACGAAGGGTTCTTTCACCGGGTATTTTTCCGAGCCGCAGAGGACGGAGTGTTCAAGGATATGGGCTACGCCGGTGGAGTCTTTCGGGGGGGTGCGGAACGTCGCGCCGAAGCACTTGTTCTCGTCGTTGTTGACTATGGAGAGCAATTCCGCTCCGGTGGCGTCGTGCCGCCACAGTTTGACGGTGCCGGAAACTTCGGAAAGCCTTTCCTCGCGCACGAGGCTAAAGCCGCGGGTATTCATTTGGGTCTCCTTATATTGCATGAAAGGCTCGGGGAAAGGGCTCGCCGCGCGGGCGCGCATTTTCCTTCCGGGCCTCCCTTCTCCGGCGGGTTTACCCCGGAGCGTTACAGTCCGTTCACATGGGCGGCCATAGCCGCCCGCCGCCATTACGAGAAAGAATAACGCAATGGTATTTCCCTGAATGACATCGACCCGTGGACTGGTCAAGAGGGGATTATCAATGTTCTCACTCAAAGAACCTTTATTCTTTTTAGCACAAGTCGGAGAAACTGTTACCGGATGGCAGGGGGGTCCCAAGAACGGGTACCCCTTGGAACCATAAGGTATGTCCTTTTCCCTTGCTATCATTTTTTATCTCCAGCGCTCTTGATCGGATGGAAAGATGGTCGGCCGGCCCTGCGGGGATACGAGAAGCGGGCCGGAAATGCTTTCCCGGCCCGCTACGGAGAGACTGTCATCAATATGAATTGAAAAAGTAAGGATGGCTTGCCTTTTGCCCGCCGTCCCTTCGATTGGCGCTCTATCCCTTTCCCATGAGCTTTTGAGCCAGACGTTCGGCGAGTTCGGCGTCTTCCTGCGGTTTTCTGCCGCTGATGCCGACGCCGCCGATGCAGCGCCCGGTTTCGTCGAATACGGGCACGCCTCCGGGCAGCGTGGAGAAGCCCGGATCGCAGAAGTCCGCGATGGAGAGGTTTTCCCGGACGAGGCGATCGTGGAACGCCTGCGTGGTCAATTCCATGCGCATGGCGGTGTATGCCTTGCTCTGGGCGATGGCTCCGGCGCGCTCGGGGGTGCCGTCCAGGCTGAGGAAGGCGGCGAGCTTGCCCGTGCGGTTGACGATGGCGACGCAGACGGGGGCGCCTCCGGCTGCTTCGGATTCGAGCCGATCCAGCACGTCCAGCACGGCGCGGAACGGAATGGCGTTGTTCATGGGAACGTTTCCTTGGTTAGTGTTCCATGTACTCGATCAAGTCCCGTACCTGGAGGACGGGCATATCGTGCAGTTGGGAGAAGGCCATGATCTCGGGGAGCCGGGCCATCGTGCCGTCGGGATTGGTCAGTTCGCACAGGACGCCGTAGGGCGGCAGCCCCGCAAGGCGCATGAGATCCACGCTGGCTTCGGTGTGCCCGGCGCGCTCGCGCACGCCGCCGGATCTCGCGCACAGGGGGAACACGTGGCCGGGGTGGTTCAAGTCGCCGGGGACGGCATCGTCGGCGATGGCTGTACGGATGGTCTTCACGCGGTCGGCGGCGGAGACGCCGGTGGTGACGCCCTCGGCGGCCTCAATGGAAATGGTGAAGGCCGTGCGGTTCTTGCATGTGTTGTTTGCGACCATTTGAGGCAGGTCGAGCTGGCGGACCTTGTCTTCCGGCAGGCAGAGGCAGACGATGCCGCTGCATTCGCGGATGAGCAGGGCCATCTGCTCGTGGGTGATGGAGGCGGCGGAGAAGATGATGTCGCCTTCGTTTTCTCGGTCCTCGTCGTCCACGACAAGGACGCCCCGGCCTTTGCGGACGGCGGCGACGGCGGCTTCTACGCGCTCATTGCGGGTGGTGGTGAACTGATGCTGGCTCATGGTGCTCTCCAACGTGTCGGATGTGCAGCATCAGGGCGACAGACAGGAGCGCCACGGCATAACGCCGCAGCCCGGGAGCTGTGCATGTTGAGGCTCTCGCGGCGCGTGAATGCGCCGGCTGTCCATTTCTCTTTCATCCGGACTGTTACCGTCGGCTCCGGCTTCCCACCGGATCTGCTGACCCCTCCACGCGGAGGGCGCTCGCGGGCTCTCCCCGAATCGGGGAATACCGCCGGTGGGGACTTTCACCCCGCCCTGAGAATAGCCGGAGTGTAGGCAGGTCGACCGGGCCTGTCAATCATCTCCGGCGGCGGATGCTGGCGGGGACAGTTTTCCGGAAACGTCATTATTTTTGTACACAGGAATTGACACGAATGAATACAGCATTATCTCTTGGTTACAAAAGTTATCCACAGGAGGTTGTTGTTATGGAAACTACTCGTAATGCTGGTTCGTGTTGCGGTCATCATGGCGCCACTTCCGCCCCTGCTCACCGCACAGCCGCCCCCGCCCCGCAGGGCTATACCCCGGTGGATCAGCTCCACAATGAAATCGACAGGCTTTTTGGCGACTTTTTCGGTGGGTTCTTCTCGCCGTGGAGGGCGTTCTCCGGCATGGCCCCCCGGTCCGCCGACAATGCTCCCGATATGCTGATCCCCCATATGGATTTGTCCGTGACCGATACGGCGTACAAAGCCACGGTTGAACTCCCCGGCGTGGCGCAGGATCAGGTCAATATCGAAGTCCGCGACAACATGCTGATTGTCGAGGGCGAAAAGAAAAACGAAACCGAAGACAAGGACGAAAAGAAGGGCTATTACCGGATGGAGCGCTCATATGGCTCGTTCCGCCGCGTGCTCTCCCTGCCCGAGGACGTCGAAACCGACAAGATCACCGCGACCCACAAGGATGGCGTGTTGAGCATCGAGATTCCCCGCAAGGAACCCGAAAAGCCCGCCGCCCGCAAGATTGAGGTCGTGAAAGGCGAATAGCTGATGCGCTTGGGGAGGGCCTCCTTCCGGATGCTCCCTCCCCAAACCTTCCCCCGTGAACCTCTTGAGAAAACGTGTAAGGAGGCATTTCGAAGCCGTTTTTCCCAGATTTTGCGTCCGCTGGCACTTGCCAGCCGAACGTGAAAACGGCCCACGATGTCATGTTGCGGTTCACCTCGCCCTTGCGTTCCTCCGCCGGGGCAATTGCGGAAACCGGGAATGCTGGCCATTCCCGGTTTTTCGTTGCCCGGCTTTTTCCTACATCCGGCGGATTGCCCCTCCCTTCGCCACCGGGGAAGGCCGCAAGCGGGGATTCGATAAGCGTGAAAGTCTTGGGAGGGAGAGGGGGAGGTTTGGAGGGGGAGAGGGAACCTTTCTGAAGAAAGGTTCCCTCTCCCCCTCCAAGCCTTCTCATCCTTCCCCTTTCATTCGCCTTGACGATACGGGCGGAAAAAAGGAAACTTCCTCCTTTACAACCATAGAAGGAACTTGCCATGTCTCCCATCCCCATGCGTTCATTGGTCCGGGGCTTCAAGCCCTACACGGCAGGGCTCTCCATCGACGAGATCCGCGAGAAGTACGGCATCGAACGGGTCATCAAGCTCGCCAGCAATGAAAACCCTCTCGGAACCTCTCCGCTGGTCCAGCATACGCTGGAAACGCATGTCGGACTGGCATTCCGCTATCCGCAGGCCGGAAACCCCCGCCTTGTGAAGGCCATCGCCGCCCATCACGGTGTGTCGCCCTCCCGCATCATCGTGGGCGACGGCTCCGATGAAGTCATCGACCTGCTGTTCCGCATTTGCGTCGAGCCGGGCGTGAACAATGCGGTCGCCTTCATGCCCTGCTTCGGCATCTATACGACGCAGGCCGCCCTGTGCGGCGTGGAGCTGCGCCAGACCCCGGTGAACGCCGACTTCTCGTTCCCGTGGGACAACCTGCTCAAGCTGGTGGACGACAAGACGTCGCTCGTGTTCGTCACCACGCCCGACAACCCGTCCGGGTACACGCCTCCGGTGGCGGAACTCGAAACGCTGGCGAAGGCGCTGCCCGACACCTGCCTGCTCGTGCTGGACGAAGCCTATATGGACTTCACCGACGACGAGGCGGATTACTCGCTGGCGAAGCGGCTGGACGAATTCCCCAATGTGATCATTTCGCGCACGTTCTCCAAGAGCTTCGGCATGGCCGGGCTCCGCCTCGGCTACGCCATCGTGCCCGAGGAGCTTGCCGATCACTATTGGCGGGTGCGCCTGCCTTTCTCGGTGAACCTGATGGCTGAAGAGGCCGGGATCGCCACGCTGCAAGACGTGGCGTTCCACGACGAGACCGTGCGGGTGGTCCGCGAGGGCCGCGCGTGGCTCACCGGTGAGCTCACGAAGCTCGGATGCCGCGTGTTTCCTTCCCAGTCGAACTTCCTCATGTTCGAGCTTCCGGCGGACGGCCCCAACGCCGCTTCCCTGTTTGAAGATCTGTTGCGGCGCGGGATCATCCTGCGTCCGCTGACCAGCTACGGCCTGCCCCGGAACCTCCGCGTCTCCGTGGGGACGGCTGAAGAAAATACTATGCTTATCAATGCAATGCGGGAACTGCTGTAATCATGAAGTGTCTGCCTATCATCACATTGGACGGCCCCGCCGGGGTCGGCAAATCCACCCTCGCCAAGCGCCTCGCCACCATTCTCGGGATTCCCTATCTGGACACCGGCGCCATGTTCCGCACCATAGCCCTGCGCCTCGGGCCGGGCGCGGAAGCGTTGCCGGAAGACGAATTGCGGGCGCGCTGCAAAGCCTTCCGCTTCAAGCTGCAGGGCGGCGGGGAACATTCCGTATTGCTGTGCAACGGTGTGCCCGTGGGCCCCGAAATCCGTACCGAAGAAGTCGGGCGGCTCGCTTCGCGCCTCGCCACGTCCACGGTGGTCCGCGACTGCCTGAAAGAAGCGCAGCGGTCGCTCGGGGAGTCCGGTCTCGTCGCCGAAGGCCGCGACATGGGGACCGTGGTGTTCCCCACGGCGCGGTTCAAGTTCTTCCTTGACGCGCGGCCGGAAGTGCGCGGAATGCGCCGTTTTGAGGAGTTGCAGGCCAAGGGCGAGCCCGCCGATCTCGCGCAGATCACCGAAATGATCCGCCAACGCGACGACATGGACCGCAACCGGGCCGTTGCGCCTCTCAAACCCGCCGCCGATGCCGTGATCGTCGATACCTCGGATCTCGGCATTGAAGGCGTCCTGAAGGTGCTGACGGATACGGTCGCGGCCTCCTCGGAGCGTATCGTGCGGGAAGTGCGCTATTGCCCGAAAGATGCCGCCGAAGGCGCCGTTTCCGGGATGCGCGACGCCGCGTTTTCCCACATGGCCGGGGACGGTTCCATCAGCATGGTGGATGTGGGGAGCAAGAATATCACCAGGCGCGTCGCTATCGTGCGCGGGGCTGTGGAGATGAACGCCCATACGCTCGGCCTGCTCAAGGAGCACGCCCTGCCCAAGGGCGACGTGCTGGTCACGGCGCAGGTCGCCGGGATTATGGCGGCGAAGCGGACTTCGGAGCTCATCCCGTTGTGCCATCCCGTGCCGCTGAGTTTTGTGGACGTGCGTTTTGAGATTCAGGATGAGCCGCCCGCCGTGCTGATCGAATCCGAAGCCCGGACGAGCGACCGCACCGGGGTGGAGATGGAAGCCATCATCGCCGCTCAGGTCGCTGCTGCAACCATTTACGACATGTGCAAGGCCGTTCAGAAGGATATGGTTATCCGCGACGTGCGGCTTGTGCACAAATCCGGGGGGCGCACGGGCACGTTCGAGCGCCGCGAGTCCTCCGGGGAGCGGACCTGATCATGCTGGCCTATCCGAACATCAGCCCGGTCGCCCTGAGCCTTGGCCCCGTGCAGGTCCACTGGTACGGGCTTATGTATCTGTTCGCCTTTCTGGCCGGATGGGGGCTGGCGCGTTGGCGCGCGTCCCGTCCCGCGTGGATTGCGGCGGGCTGGAATGGGCAGAAGGTCGACGATCTGTTGACGTGGATCATGCTCGGCGTGGTGGCGGGCGGACGCCTTGGGTATGTGCTGTTTTACGATTTGCCCGTGTACCTCGATCAGCCGTCCGAGATTTTCAAGATCTGGAACGGCGGCATGTCGTTTCACGGCGGCCTCATCGGCGTATTGCTGATGGGCTGGTGGTGGAGCCGCCGCAACAAGAAGAAGTTCATGGACGTGGTGGACTTCGTCGCTCCTCTCGTTCCGCCGGGACTCTTCTTTGGGCGCATCGGGAATTTCATCAACGGCGAGCTTTGGGGCGGGGTTACGGATGGCCCCTTGGGGATGGTGTTTCCTACGGGCGGCCCGCTGCCGCGCCATCCTTCGCAGTTGTACGAGGCCGGGCTTGAAGGTCTGGTCTTGTTCGTCGTCCTGTGGGTCTATTCGTCCAGGATCCGTCCCACCGGGCGCGTTTCCGGCCTGTTCGCGGTGTTGTACGGCGTGTTCCGTTTTGCCGTGGAGTTTGTCCGCCAGCCAGATCCCCAGCTCGGCTATCTGGCTTTCGGCTGGCTCACGATGGGGCAGCTTTTGTGTGTTCCTTTGCTTATCGCGGGGCTCTGGCTGTTGTTCAGGCCTGTGAAATAATGAGGCATTGGGGAGGGGAAGGGGAACCTTTCTGGAGAAAGGTTCCCCTTCCCCTCCCCAAACCCCTCCCTTTCCCCTCCCAAGACTTTCGCGTTTATTGAATCCCTGTTGGCCGGATTTCCCGCCGATGGGATGCCGGGCGTTCTCTTTTGGGGAAGGGCGTTTTTTCAGGGGAGCGGGGCTGTTTTGGCTGGATGGCGGAATATGGAGAAAGGGCTTGTGGAGCCGCCCTGCGCTGTTGACAAGGGATGCTGTTTCAGGGCACTGTAACGGGTCATTGAATCCAACGCCTTTTGCAGAGGTGTGGACATACATCAAGGATTTTTTTGAGGAGGCTCCATGGCGAAAGAAGATGCCATTGAAGTTGACGGCGTGGTCCAGGAAGCGTTGCCGAACGCGATGTTTCTTGTTGAGCTTGAAAACGGGCACACGGTGCTCGCCCACATTTCCGGCAAGATGCGCAAGTTTTATATCCGCATCCTGCCCGGCGACCGGGTCAAGGTGGAACTTTCCCCCTACGATTTGACCCGTGGGCGGATCACCTACCGTATGAAGTAGTCCCGTCCGGCGTTGATTTCTCTTCCCCGTGGTATGTTGTACCGCGGGGTTTTTGTGTTTGGCGCGTAACGGGGAAGATATGGAAGACAGAGAGATCCGTAAGGTTCTGGACGTGCTGGATAATGCGGGCATCCGTTACCGCATGGTTTCGCATGATCCCGTGTATACCATCGAAGAAATGGAGCGCCTGCATCTTGATGCGGATGCCGAGATCGCCAAGAATCTTTTTCTGCGCGATGCGCGGGGCAAGCGCCATTTCCTTGTTGTCCTGTGCAGCTGTAAGACTGTGGATCTCAAGGAGCTGCGGGGGCAACTCGGAACGAGCGCCCTGTCCTTTGCCTCGGAAGATCGGCTGAAACGCTTTCTGGGGTTGGAAAAAGGGGCCGTGACGCCCTTGGGGATCCTGAATGACGAGGCCCGCGCCGTGGAAGTGCTCTTTGACCGCGATCTCGCCGGGCTCCCTTCACTCGGCGTCCATCCCAACCGCAACACCGCCACCGTCTTCCTGGCGTTCTCCGATCTGGAATCCCTGATCCGCAGCCACGGCAATTGCGTTTCCTTCGTGGCCATCTGAACCTCGGACAGCTTCGTTTTCCGCCTTTGCCAGCCTCTCTCTCTCTCTCCCTCTCTTACATGCTTGAAGGGAGGAAGGAACACGGTTCCCTCCCCCCTTCAACAATTCCTTCTTCCTCAGACGACTATTCGGCGGACTCTTCCCCTTCCTGAAGGAAGAGTTCGATGCGGTCGCTGCCCGGAGCGATGCGGATATCCGCGCTCAGTTCCTTGCAGGCGGCTTGCGCTTCATTCTGCTCTTTCTTGGCATCCTTTTCGCGGCATTCGGGCGAACCGGGTTCGAAATGCGTGTCATAGGGATCGGCGTTCGGAACCGTCAGCTGGGCAAGCATGTTCCGGATGGCTTCTTTGCGGACGGCGGGATCGGGGCTGAGGATCGGATCATCCATATACACGGGGCCGTCGTCGCCGAGCGCCACGTGTTTGTATGCCCTGCCGGACAGCGCGGAAAACAGTTTCTCCAACGCCCCTTCGCTGAGCGGCGTGGTCAGGGACAAACCTATGATGTTGGTTTCCGCATCCTTGTAAAGGGAGATGATCCCGTGCCAGACGACCCCGTCGCTGACCATCGCGGTCTTGATCGAGAAGTTCTGGCTGTCGTTGTAGCTTTCCCGGCGCAGCGGGATGCCGTACATGAGGCACTCCTGTTCGCTCATGCCGCCTTTGAAGGTATCGAGCAGCCGCCCGATGGGGACGACTTCCGGAGGGTTCCGGTCGGGATCGCGTTCAAGATCGCGGTCCTTTTCCTCGCCATCGGCGATGAACAGCGGCTCGGCCTTCCGGTAGACCTCAAGCGTGGGGTCGGGCATACAGCTCGTGTCGAGCAGATCCTCCCCTTGGAGCTCCTGCTTGATCGGAAAACTCAGGAGATAGTCGCCCATGTCCGCTTCAAGAAAGAAGCAAGGGTCTTCGGGCAGCGTGACGGCGGCTTTCTGCTCCATGTCCAGATGCCCGGTGAGCTTCCGCTCGATCCAGTGCTGTTGGGGGTCCTGACACCAAAGGGAAAAGCCTTCGACGGGATAGTCCATATGGTTGGCAATCGTCGCGGCGGACGCCGCAGTCCCCCCCGCCATGAAGACGGCCAGCGTGAGCAGCGCAATGAACCGGAAGCGTTTGCGCACGCCGCTTTCTACGCGTCCCGGATCGCATGGGAGGCCCGCCGGGGAGACGCGGCGGACGCCGGGCATGTAAGGCAAGTTCATGGAACCTCCTACAAATGGAAAGGGTTCTTTCTCCGAATACATGCAGCCTGTATACCATAAATGCAAGCAGGAACTGAAATCGTTTTTTATCTTTTTGTATCAAGAGATTAGCGTAATTGAATCTCTACTTGCGCCGTTCCGCTCCGCACGTCGGGGAGGCCGCCCTTGGAGGCGATGTTCACGCGTTTTCCCAACCCTGGCCCGTGCTTCAGGAGAAAGGCGCGCACTTCTTCCGCGCGGCTGCGGGCCAGCGCTTCCAGGTCCGCTTGCGTTACGGTTTCAAGCGCTTGCAGCTTCTGCTCCATGATGTCCGGCTCCTCATTGCCTTTGGCTTTACGCCCGGCGGGGGAGGCCTTGTAAACGTGCAGCAGGAAGCGTTCGTACTCGCCGGATGACAACTTTGTGGCGCCAACGGGGTTGGCTGCCCGCTGTTTGGCGGGCAGGGCGGCGTACTGCCGGGCCTGCACCTTGCGGAGGACCCGCAGGCGTTTCAGGCCGCGCGTGTCGCTGGCTGGCTCATACATGCCGATGAGTTCGATTTTGACGCGAGGGCGCTCTTCAAGCGCTTTGGCGATGCGCTTGAGGCGCCCTTGGGCGGCGGGGTTGATGCGGGTGTCGCCGGGAGGGAAGGCGATGACCTGAAGCGCTGGATCGCCCGGCGTCACGAGCCCGATGATGCCGCCGAGCAGCGCGAAGGGTGAGGTCACGACCTTGGTGAACAGCCCGCCGAGCGCCTTGCCCACCAGCCCGCCGACCTGCAGCGCGGCGTCGTCGAGCCTCCCGGAAATGGGGAGATCCAGCGCGATGTTGCCGCGCAGATCTTCCAGCAGGGCAAAGCCGAGGGAGACGGGGTAGTCCGGCGCGCCGGGCCGTGTGTCCTTGGGGCCGAGCACGGGCTTTTCCAGCCGGATGTGGTTGTCGAGAGAGAATGTCCAGCCGGACGTGGCGAAGGCGCTTTCAAGATCAAGGCGCCCCTGCACGACGGGATACCCCAGATAGGCCCGCGTATAGGCGGAATAGCGGGCGAGATCCACGCCTTTGGCGGTGAAGGCCAGTTTGGCCGCCGGAGGGGTGGAGAACGGATTGCAGGAGCCGGACAGCGTAATGGGCGCGCCCCCGATCTGTCCGGTCAAGACGATGTCGGACAAACCCCCGGATGAGGAAAGGCCGCTGACCGTCGCGTTGATATCCTGAACGGCGGAGACGGAGCCGTGGGCCTGATCCCGGAACAGCAGGGCGGCGTCTTGAAGCCTCAGGGACGCCACGGAAAAACGGAAGGGGGAGGAGGGCTCTTGCCCCGTCTGTTTTTTCGGGACGCACTCCAGGATGTCCAGCGTCTTGTCGGCATTGAGGGCCACGTCCATGCGCAGGAGGTCCAGCAGCATTTCCTTGGCCTCGAAGCTTGAGGAAGCCGAAGAAAAGCGGAACGTGTCCGCGGAAAGGCGGCGGAGCACGGCATACACTTTCTCGGTACGGGCGTCCTTGAGCCGGAGGTCGCGCACGGTAAGGGAACCCGAAGCCTGTATGCCGAGGTCTTTCCCCTTTTCCTCTGTGATCGTGGCATTGAGGTTCGCGGAGAGCCTGCCGGACGGGGAGAGGTTTGTGGAGGCGCGCAGGGGCGGACCGAGCCATTCGAGGGGCAGATCCGCAGCGTCCATGCTGGCGGAGAAGCGCAGGGGGACGGGGCGCAATGTCCCTTTGAGGTTCAGTCTGTCGGACGATGTCCCACGGGCGCGCAGGGTCAAACTGATGGTATCGGCCAGGTCGCCGGAAAGAGGCCCGGTTTCCAGATCGAGGCTGGAGATGAGCTTTTCGGCTTTCCCTGCGGCGACATGCTCCAGCCTGCCCCCGGCGATGCGGAAACCGCCGGCCTTGAGCTTCCAGTCGGAGAGGAAGGCTTTTGCGGCGTCCGGCAGGGCGGCGGTGAACATCCCCTCGGGGAGGCGTGTTTTGAGGGCGGGAGCGGGGTTGGCTGCGGACGGCTTTGCGCCGGGGATTGCCAGCCCCATGCCGCCGGAAGAGGTCACGCGCACTTCGGGGGCTTCGACGGACAGGGTTTTGACCGAGGCGGAACGGGCTTGTGTGTCAAAATGCAGGCCATTGAAGGTGAGCGCCCGTATCCGGACGGCGGGCGAACCGGCGTCTTTCCCGGCCTTGCGGTCGGCGGCGGAAAGGCTGTTGCCGCGCCCGAAGGACAGTGCGCTCACCGAGGCTTCGGCACCGGTGACAGCGAGGGAGGTTGCTGAGGCAGGGGCGGCGGGCGTTTGGGGCGTTTTTCCGTCAGAACCGAAGCGGACGCCGCCCTTAATCGCAATGCGCCCCAGAATGTCGTTGAGGGGCGTTTCCCCAAGCAGGGGGCGGAGCACGATGAGCGGCAGGTCGTCCACCCACAGGGAGGCGTTGAGGCTCGGGGGGGTGAGCGTGCCTTCGCCGTCCACCGCGAGCACTCCTTCCGTGCTGATGCCGAAGGAGAGGCGCATGGCCGTGCGCGCGCCGGGGCGGGTCGAGTATTCCGCGATGCGTCCGTCCACGCCGGTGATCTCGATCTGCTGCGTATCCGCAAGGCTGGCGTCGACCCATGTGAAATCGGAGTTCCTGAGGATGAGGTCCGCGCCTTCCACCACGAACGGCGTTTCGGGCGAAAGGTTTTCTGGGTTCGCGTCCGTCCCGCTCAGCCAGTCCACCCAGTCGATGCGCCCGGCCTTGTCGCGGCCGACGCGCAGGTACAGGCCGTCGAGTTCCATCTCGTCCAGACGGATGCGCCGCTCGGACAGCGTAAAATCTTTCAGGGCGGCCTGCCCCCGGCGGAGCCTGCCCACAATGGTCCCTTCCGGGGTGGCGATTTCCGCATCCTCGACCTTGACCGTGCCGGACAGGCTGCTCTCCACCCGCCCCAGATGCGGCTGCGACAGGGTGAAGAGCATGTCGAGCGCCACCGTGCCGCTGTTCAGGTTCAGGGGCGTGAAATCGGACAGGTAGCGTTTGAAATGCTCCATGTGCAGCGGAGCCGTGTGGATGGCGAAGGTGGTGCGGAGCGTTTCGGCATCGGGCTCGGTGCGGCCTTCCACGTCGATGCGCGTGCCGTTGACCAGCGCGGAGAGCGTGGGCGCAAACGGGAGGTCCGCCGAGCGCAGGAGCGGGACATGAAAGTTCACGTCGCTGACCGTGTGGACCATGCCGACAGGGCCGTCGCGGAGCAGGATGGTCCCGCCTTTCAGATCAAGATCGCTCAGGGCGAAAAGCGGGGCATCAGGAGCGGTATCGGCCCCGCTCGGCGCGGGCAGCAGTTTGGAGAAGGAAAACAACCCATTGCCGAGATAGGTGATGTCGAGTACCGGATTGTATACGCGGAGGGCGGCCTGAATGGGGGCGGCGTCCGCGAAAAGCCGGAGGCGTGGCCGGATGTCCAGCCGTTCGATGGTCAGCAACGCGCCGTCGGGCGTTCCCGTCTCTTCAAGGTAGGGGACACGGACGCCGCGCACGGCAATGCCGAGGGTAAACGGGTTGACCGAAAGGGATTCGATGGTGACGGGGGCGTTGACGGCCTCCGAGAGCTGGCTTTCCACGACGCCGCGCAGCACCGTGGGCGGCAGGGAAACGGCAAGGGCGGTCCACAGGGCGCAGAGGAGGCCGATTCCGAAAAGACAGGCACGCCAGCCTTTGGCGGAACGCCGTCCTCGGGTTCGGGCCTTCTCCTCCTCGGCTTGTGCGGAAACGGGAGGAAGCGGAGGGGCTTTTTTGACGGCGCGGCGTTTCCTGCGCCGCTTGCGTTGCTTGGAAGCCATGCGCGTTTCCTGTGTCGGGTAGCAAAAAAGCCTTTCACATCCCGGATGCGGTCATGAAAGGCTCCCGTTGCCCGCCGGAGCGGCTCCGGCGGGCGTAAGGGGACGGCTCCCCAGGTCGATCCGGTTAGCGGCGGTCGCCCATGAGGCGGAGCAGCATCAGGAACAGGTTGATGAAGTCGAGGTAGAGGGTCAGCGCGCCGAGCAGAGCGCCGCGGCGGATGGCTGTGGCGTCGTCGAGCGGGGCGTTTTCGCCGAAGGCGCGGATCTTTTGGGTGTCGTAAGCGGTCAGGCCGGTGAAGATGACCACGCCGAGGGCGCTGATCACGAAGGTCATGGCCGAGCTCTGGAGGAAAATATTGACGATCATGGCGATGATCAGCCCGAACAGGCCCATCATCATGAAGCTGCCCATGCCGGTGAGATCACGTTTGGTGACGGTGCCGTAGATGCTCATTCCGCCGAACATGGCCGCGCAGGTGACGAACGTGGACATGACGGAAGCGCCCGTATACACAAGCAGTACCGAGGACAGGAACGCGCCCATCAGTGCGCTGTAGACGACGAAGAGAGCGGTGGCGGCAAACGCGGACAGCCGGGAGATCATGCCGCTCAGGACCAGCGGCATGGCGAACACGGCGATGGCGAGGATGATCAGGCCGAAGGTGTTGCCGAAGATGGCGGACAGAAGAGCCGGGGAGGACGCGACGAAAAAGGCGGTCCCCGCCGTGACAAGCAGGCCGACCGTCATCCACTGGTACACATGGCGCATGAAGACGGATGCGACGCTGATACTGGTTGACCGAGTGGAATCGCGCAAGCTTTCCATTGAATAAAACCTCCGTAAAAAATGGGGGTAAGAGAACTCTGAAATACCTTTTGGGATAATAGTCATTAAAAGGCTATGGCGCAAGTGCCCGGCATTGCAACCTCAGCGGATTTCCTGCCGGTACTGGAGCGACTGGCGCAGGGTTTCGCGGTCCATGAACTTCACTTCCGCGCCGAGCGGGATGCCCTGCGCGAGCCGGGTGACGGTCACGCCGGGGAAGCGGCGGTTGACGAGGCTCCTGACGAGCGCGCCCGTGGTTTCCGCTTCAACGGTGGCGCCGAGGGCGAGCACGACTTCACGCACCTGCCCTTCTTCCAGACGCTTGGTGAGCCGATCGAGCTCGAGGCTTTCGGCGCTCAGGTTATCGAGCGGAGCCAGCAGGCCGCCCAGAATAAGGTAGCGGCCCTTGTAGAACGCGCCTTCTTCCAGCGTGAGCATACTGTCCCATTCCGCGACCACGCACAGCAGCGAGTCGTCGCGTTCCTTGTCCGAACAGACGTTGCAGGGATCGGTTTCCGTCAATGCCCCGCAGCGGGAGCACAGCCGCAGGTTGTCGCGCAGGTCGTGGATGCCCTTGCCGAGCCGCCGCGTTTCGGCTTCCGGCCACTTGAGCAGCGTCATGGCCACGCGCATGGCCGATTTGGGCCCGAGGCCGGGCAGCCGCGCCAGCTGTTCCACGAGCGCCTTCAGCGGTTCAGGGATTCTGTGGTCCATACTTCCTCGTTTGGGTGGACAGAAAATTGGGGGAGGGGGAACTTTTCTTCAGAAAGGCTCCCAGCGTTGCTGTCGATGCCCGTAAGCCTCGGAGACGCGTCAACGGGTACGGCCCGTTCGGGGGGCGCCATCCGGTCGTCCTCTCCTCCCCAAAACCTCCCCCTCTCCTTCCCAAAACTTTTGACGTTATCGAATCCCTGTTCCGGGTATTGCTTCGGGAACGGGGACTCGTTCGGGGAAAAAGGGAGTGGGGATGGGGGAAAGGCCGCCCTCAGGGACGCGACAACCCGCCATCCACGGTTGGACGACGGGCGACTGGCAGCCCACCGGGGGCAAAACGCATGTCCTTCGCCCCTCCCCGTCCCAAAAACGCAAAAGCCTTGGGAAGGAGGGGAGGTGGGGAAGGTGAGGAGGAAGCCTTTCTTCAGAAAGGTGCCTCCTCACCTTCCCCAATATCCTTAAATGATGCCGGGCAGCTTGATGCCGCCGGTGATGGCGCTGACTTCGCGGTCCATCGTGGCGCGTCCGATACGGACGGCTTCGTTGACGGCGGTCAGGACGAGATCCTGAAGCATTTCCACATCGCCGCCTTCGAGGGCTTTGGGATCGATGGTGATGGACACGATGTCCTGCTTACAGGTGGCGACGACTTTGACCATGCCGCCCCCGCTGGAGGCTTCAACGGTACGTTCGGCCATTTCCTGCTGCATCTTGGCGATTTTGTTCTGCATGACGCCGGCTTGGCGTACAAGATCATTCATGTTGCGCATTACGGTCTCCTTGAAAGGATCGGTTGGGGAGAGGTTTCCCGAGGAACCTCCGAGGGTTCCTTCAACTCCGTGTGTGCTCCACCGGGATACACCGAATGAGAGAAGCGCCGAAAGTCTCGGTGAGAGACTTGATCACGGGGTGGGAGGCAAATTCTTTTTTGAGTTCGGCCTCGGTCTTGTGCAACCGTTCCGGGGCGGACACCTGTACGGAGACAGCCTTGCCGGAATAGTCGCTGGCCAGCCGTTCCAGCTCGGAGAGCCGGGAAGGGGCCGAAAGCTGTTCATACTGGATGGCGCTGGTTGTGGCAAGCGTCAGGACTCCTTCCGAAAATACGCCGTTCGCCTGTGTGAGCGCCGGAAGGGACAACGTGACGTCGCTCTGGTTCTTGCGGCAAAACTCCACGAAGTCCATCCATGCCTCCGAGGGCGCGGGCACGGTGGAAGCATGTTTTTTCTTGGATCTTGCGGAGACGGCATCCTTCGCCGGAGCGGTGTCCAGAGGGTGCGGGGCGTCTGTGGGCGCGACCGTTGCGGAAGGTTCAGACTGCTCCGAGGGGGCCGGAGTAGCTGTTTCCCACGGCGGCGTGCCTTGCGGGGCGGCAGGCCGGGCTGGAACGGCGGGGGCCGCCACAGGGCGGGGCGGAACCGGCGTACGGGACGCTGCCGGAGCGGGGCGCGGGGGGATCGCCGAAGTTTGCGAAGGTTTTGCCGAGGGGGACTGGGTCCCGGAAAACGTGGGCTGCACCGGTGCCGCGGCAGGCGCGGACGGAGATGAAACCGGGGCGGCAGGTACAGGCCGCACGGAGGCCACAGGCGCGGAAGAGACGGGCGACGAGGACGCCGGGGCTGGGCTTGCCGGGGCCGGAGGCGCGGCAGGTGCGGACGGCGCGGGAGCGGCGGGTGTCCCGGAAGCCGGGGCGACCGTGGTGCGGGAGAGGGTTTCCAACGATACGAGGCGCGGCAGCAGGGCGAGGTTCAGGAGCAGCAGTTCCAGCGCGGCGGAAGGCTCAAGGCTGGTGAGCACCTGCCGCTGGCTTTCGAGCACCATTTGCCACGCGGCATGGATATACGCGGGATCGAACTGCGGCGCGAGGTCCAGCAGGCGCTGCTTTTCCGCGTCCGGCATGTCGAGCGCGGCGGTGGCCGCGGCCCCGGCCTGACGGATGAGGAACAAGTTACGCCACAACGTGGTCAGTTCGCGGAGGAAAAAGCCGAGATCCACGCCACGCTCCAGCAATTCCTGCGTCAGCGCGGCAACGGCGAGGCAGTCCTGAGCCTTGAGTGCGTTGAGAAGGCGCTCATAAAGCTCCTGTCCGGCAAGGCCGAGCACGCTGCGGGTGGAGGCTTCGGTCAGGTGGTCGCCGCCGAGGGCCAGCGTCTGGCCGAGCAGGGACATGCTGTCGCGCACGCTTCCGGCGGCACGGCGCGCAAGGAGGCGGACGGCGTTTTCCTCGAACGGGATGCCTTCCTTGTTGAGCACGCGCGTCAGATGGGCCACCAGTTCGGCTTCGGGGATGGCCTTGAAAATGAAATGCTGGCAGCGGCTGACGATCGTGATCGGAAATTTGTGGGCCTCGGTGGTGGCGAGGATGAACGTTGCGCGTGGCGGCGGTTCTTCCAGCGTCTTGAGCAGGGCGTTGAAGGATTCGCGCGTGAGCATGTGCGCTTCGTCGATGATGAAGACCTTGTAGCGGCCTTCCATCGGCGCGTAGGCGATGGCCTCGCGCAGGCGGCGGGCGTCGTCGATGCCGCGGTTGGACGCGCCGTCGATTTCCACCACGTCCACGTGGTTGCCCATCGTGATGCGGCGGCACTGCTCGCACTGGTTGCAGGGCTCGCCGGTGGGGGCGTGCACGCAATTCAGCGCCTTGGCGAAAATACGGGCGATGGTGGTCTTGCCCACGCCCCGGGTCCCGCTCAGCAGGTAGGCGGGCGCAACCTTGTCTTCCGCGGCGGCGCGGGAAAGGATGGCCTTGACGGTTTCCTGTCCCGTCACTTCAGCGAATGTCTGCGGACGGTAGCGGGCTGCGAGGGATGCGTGACTCATGCGGTATTGGGTTGCGCTGTGTGGCGGAGCCGGAACGGGGGAGGTTCCCTCCCCCGTGGGCGGCTTTAGAACTTGTAGTTGGTCAGCCAGTGGCCGTAGCGGGGATCCTGCCCCTTGATCGCCTTGAAGTAGGCGGCCTGAAGGACTTTGGTCACCGGGCCGGCATGGCCTTCGCCGATGGTGCGGTTGTCGAGTTCGCGGATGGGCGTCAATTCGGCGGCGGTGCCGCTGAAGAACGCTTCGTCGGCATAATAGACTTCATCGCGGGTGAACAGCTGTTCTTCCACGGTGTAGCCGAGATCGCGGGCGATCTTGATGATGGAGTCGCGGGTGATGCCGTCGAGGATGGCGGTCAGCGGCGGGGTCTTGATCACGCCGTTGCGGACGATGAAGAAGTTTTCGCCGGTCGCTTCGCAGACGTAGCCGTTGGTGTCGAGCATCAGGGCTTCGTCATAACCGTCCTGTTTGACTTCCATCTTGGCGAGCACGGAGTTCACATAGTTGCCGGCGGCCTTGGCCTTGCTCATCAGGGTGTTGACGTGCATACGGGCGAAGGAGCTGGTCTTGATGCGGATGCCCTTTTCGAGGGCTTCGGCTCCGAGGTAGGCGCCCCAGGGCCACACGGCGATGATGACGTGCGTGGGGTTGTTGCCGGGGAACACGCCCATGTCGCCTTCGCCGGCAAAGGCGAGGGGACGGATGTAGCCTTCGGAAAGCTTGTTGGCCACAACGGTTTCGACGATCGCCTTGGAAATTTCGTCGGCGGTATAGGGCATGTTGATGCCAAGGATTTTGGCGGAATTGACGAGGCGCTTGGAATGCTCCGGTAGACGGAAGACGGCGGAAGAACCGTCGGGGCAGGCGTAGGCGCGAATGCCTTCAAAGACGCCGGTGCCGTAATGCAGACCGTGGGCAAGCACATGGACCTGGGCCTGATCCCAAGGGACCAGCTTTCCGTCAAACCAGATGAATTCCGTTTTCTGAAGCATGGGATTACCTCTACAACCCCGCAGGGTGAATTCGTTTGTACGCTCCGGTAGATGAAGCGTTGCGATCCATTACGCTAAGTGAAAGCGGGGCAGGGGTCAAGAGGTCCGGTCCTCCGTTCCGTGACAATCCTTCCTTTCCTATCGGGAGACTTTTCTTTTGGTGCGAAGCGACGTACTCTGATGTCCCCATTCCGGGGCATATTCGCATAAAAAAGGGATAGCAATGGATCAGCCTCTGCCTTTTGAAATACCCAACGTGACGGTCCTGCTCCAGCCAGAGGAACAGGTTCTCGAAATCCCCCGCCACAAGGTCAAGAATGTGAAACAGCTGCTCAAATACCTCGGCATCCGCGAGTGCACCGCCCTCGTGGCCCGGGGGCGCGAGCTGCTCACGCCCGATCGTGCCGTTCTTCCCCACGACAACCTGCTGGTCAGGAAAGTCACCTCGAGCGGTTGATGTGCGGGGGAGGGGGAGTGGAGATATTGGGGAGGGGAAGGAGAACCTTTCTCCAGAAAGGTTCTCCTTCCCCTCCCCAAACCCCTCCCTATCCTCTCCCAAGACTTTCGACTGGTGGGGAGGCGGCGCGACGGGAGTTCGTCCCGCCCGGAGGAAAAGGGGAGACGAAGGCTGTGTGCGGCGTTTTATTGTCTTTTCAGGGGAAAACTGAAGGGACGTTGCGCAGGGTATGAGTACGGAGCTCATCGGGGATTTTCAGCGGCTTTGCCGTGAAGGCCGAGGGTGTCTTACTTGGCGCGCGACGATATCGTTTTTTTGTAATCAGAAGCAATCGCAGTCTTTAAAAAGGCGGGGGAGTCTCTTTCCTTGCCTTTTCCTGTATCCTTTTCCGTTTTCTTGCTGCGATTATGAACTCCTGTCGCCGCCTCCCCATCAGTCGAAAAGTTTAGGAGGGTGAGAGGAGGGGCTTGGGGGAAGGGAGAGGGGCCCCTTTTTAAAGGGGCCCCTCTCCCTTCCCCCAAATGCTCCATTTCCAATCAATACATGGGCATCATCATGCCCTGATGATGGTAGCCGCGCATCATGCCGCGATGCATGGGACAGGGCGTGTAGCCGTCCGAGCAGGTCCCGCGCTGGATGGAAATGCCGAGCTCGTTAGCGAGGCGATCAGCCATCATGTCGTGAACCTTGATCATCTGCGTGTGCAGCGAAGCGACCTCGGCGGCGGCCTTGGCAATGGCTTCCTCGTTCATGTTGGGCATACTCGCCATCGTATCAAGCTGAAGGCGCTTGGCCATCATCTTTTCACGAAGGGGCAACATGGCTTCTTCCGCCGATTTGACGATTTCATTGTATTTGGCCTGTTTTTCAGGCGTCAGAGTCTGGTAGGCCGCGTTGTTGTCGAAGGTGCCGACGGGCGGCATCATGCCGTTCCCGGCGGAGGCGGCAGGAGCCGTTTCAGCGGCCTGAGCGAAATTCGCCCCGGCGCAGGCAATGGAAGCCGTCAGAGCCAGAAAAAGGAACGCTTTCAGGTAAGTACGCATATCCCAAACCTCCGGTTACGTGTCGTTCCCAAGAGCATAGGAGGCGCAACGGGGCGAAACAATGATTGTTTCGATGAGAGGCGTGAGGTGCCTTGCAGGAGGGGGAAGAGAGGCAGATGCGTGCGCGGCGGTGCGGGGGATGGCAATGGGGCCGCAGGGATAGGACGCGGCGGGAAACGGGGCTTGCAGAGATGCGCGGAAGGAGGCCGAAAGCGGCGAAGGGGAGAACGACGGGCAGAAAAAAAGGACTCCGGCTGTGCTGGAATCCTTCTGCGTTATTCTGGTCGGAGCGACTGGATTCGAACCAGCGACCCCCTGGTCCCAAACCAGGTGCGCTACCAAGCTGCGCCACGCTCCGTTACGGCTCACGCCGCCCCGGAAGGCGGCGTGAGTTTTCAGAAAGCAAACTTATTTCGCGATAACGCGGAAGTCGTCGCGGCGGTTCTTCGCCCACACGGCGGGACCGGTGCCTTCAACGGCGGGACGTTCCTTACCGAAGGAGATCATTTCCATCTGGTCGGGGTTCACGCCGAGCATGACGAGGTATTCGTAAGCGGCGCGAGCACGACGTTCGCCGAGGGCGAGGTTGTATTCCTGGGTGCCACGGGCGTCGCAGTTGCCTTCGATGCGCACGCGGATGCTGGGATAGGCCTTCATGAGCTCAGCCTTCTGGCGGAGCATGTCGCGGGATTCGGCCTTGATGTCGGACTTGTCAAAGTCGAAGTACACGATGCCGTCGGTGATCGCCTGAGCGGCGCGTTCGATAGCGGCGTTAGCAGCGCCGTTGTCGTCGGCGGTGGTGGCGGGAGCCACGTCAGCGCCAGTCTGCTTTTTCGCGCAACCAAAGCCAGCACCCATAGCCACAACGAGAGCCACAACGAGAGCCAAACGTTTGAAAGTGTTCATCTCTTTTTCCTCCTGAGCGAGTTTCCCCGCACAGAAAAACGGTTGATAAAATTCCTTCTTCCTTGCGTATACTACCCTGCACACGCAAGGGCTGAAGGTTATTCCGGCAAACCTGTATTGTCAAGCTGGTAGGGGGCTATTTCAGTGATTTCCCGCGAAGATTCACGAGGGAAAAACACGGTTGCGGAGGGCCGCTCCCGCCCGTTTCCGCCTATCTAAAAAACGCTCCCTTTTCCGTCAAGCCCGGCTAACGGGGAATCGCGCCCCAGCGGGGGAACGAGGCGTCTCCACTGCCCGTGGGGACCTTCTTCGCGTCGCCGCCGTGACGGGTCGTCAGGTAAATCTGGTTCGGGCCGCTCCGGTTGGAGGTGAAGGCGATGAAGTAGCTGTCCGGCGCGAAGGAGGGAAGCACGTCATTGCCGGGGCCGAAGCTGATCTGCTGTTCCGTGCCGGTGGTCAGATCCTGCACGAAGATGCGGTTCCCTTCCGAGGTGAGGCGCGAGAAGGCGATCAGCGTCCCGTCGGGGCTCATGCTCGGTTCGGTGTTGTAGTTGCCCTGCTTGGTCACGCGGGAGACGGAGCCGGAGGCCAGGTCCTTCATGAAGATCTGCGGCCCGCCCATGCGGTTGGACGTGAAGGCCATCTTGGTGCCGGCGGCGTCGAAGGTCGGCGACACGTTGATGGTTCCGTTGGCTTCAAGCGTGCGTTCCTTCTGGAAGGCGTGGTTGAGCATGAAGATGTCGGGGTTCTTGCCGGTGGAGAGGCTCACCGCGACCTTGTTGCCGGGGGTGAAGGTGGGGCCGATGACGGTGTTGCCGGGGAAGCGGATACGCTGGACCCGGTTGGTCAGGCGGTCCCATACGCCGAGGGCGTGGCTCTTGTCGTCCATGTGGCTGAATACGATGAAGCGGCCGTCGAGCGACCACGACGGGGACATGGCGATGCCGGGGATATCGGTGATCTTGCGGAGGTTGCGGCCGGTGGGTTTGGTGATCCACACGTCGCGCTTGTTCTTGCCGCTGTTCTTCACGAAGGCGAGCGTGGAGAGGAAGAAGTCGCCGTGGCCGGTGAGGGCCTTCATGAGGTCGGCGCAGAAGCGGTCGGCCACATCCTGCACTTCTTCTTTGGTTACGCCGCTGTAAGCATTGCCGAACACGAACTGTCCGGAAAAGGTTTCATAGACGCGCAGCTCCACTGTGGACCCGGACTTGTCGCCCTGAGGCCAGCCGGCGGTGACGAGCAGGTCCGCGCCCGCAAGCTGGAAGCGCTTGAAGTCGACGTTCGGGGGCTGGTAGCCGGGGAGAGTCGTACCGCCGAGGACAGCTTTGGGATCCGTCAGCCGCATGAAGGGCAGGAAGCTCAAGTTGTCATGGATGGCGGCGTCGAGCTCCTTGCCAAGCCCTTGGGCAGGCTGGCCGGTGCTGAGCGGGGCGGCCATGGCCAGATTGACGATGTTCTGACCGGGCCCGTAGATGTCGATCTGCATGGCGGCTTTTGAGGAACCGGCGGCACAGACCATCACAAGGCCGAGCAGAAGCAGCACTTGGGAAAACAGGCGAAATGGTTTCATGATGCCTTTAAAGGGGTTGGGGGTGAACGGGAGGTCCTCCCGCAGGATTTGGCTTACCGCTTTTTCGGTAAAAAGGCCTTCCGTTTTTGCCACGGAAGACCTTTTGCTTACGCGGCGCGAGTCTAGATCAATTGTTTTTGAGGGTAAAGAGGAGGCGCATGGTCAGAGGTTCGGAACCCGCCGGGCGCGGGGGGATGACCCCTTCCCGGATGACCCCGGTGAGGACGGCGTTATCCACTTCGGCCTTCCCCGAAGACTTGGAGACGGACATCTGTTCGATCCCGCCGGTTTCGTTGATGCGGAGGGTCAGTTCCACGCTGTATTCCCCGTGGACGCCCTGCGGGATCTGGATATAGGGCTTGGCCCGGAACATGATTTCCTCGGCGTAGCTGCGCTCCTTGGGAGCGGAAGCCTGCCCCTGAGGCGCTGTCCCCTTGAGGGCGCCCGGATCCGTCATGAACGTCAGATAGACTTCGGTGATGGCCCCGTACGGCGGCGTGGGAAGCGTGCCCGCGCGCACGACGGCCTGGCAGGCGGACTCGTCGAGCGCGGCATTGCCCGACTTGCGGCTTGCCTCGCAGTACAGCGGGCGCCCGTCGCTGCCGATGCGCAGGGAGATGGTGACTATGCCGGAAGCGCCCGCCGGGGGCTGCCATGCGGGCAGCACCTTGACGAGGACATCCCCGGCGTACCCGCCCGCGGTGTCCGCTCCGGCAATGAGGGGCATACCCGTCGGTTCAGCCATGCCCGGCAGGGCTGAACACAGTATGAATCCAAAAGCAGCCAGCAGACGCATTATCGATTTAGGCATCGTTCGCTCCGGAATTTTTCTTGCGTGTTGAAGCGTATACGTCCCTTCTACCGGACACTCCGCCAAAAGGCCAGCCCTCTAGAGGGAGGGAAAACCGGGGGAGGGCGCTTTTTATAAAAAGCGCCCTCCCCCGGACCCCCACCCGCAAAAATTTCGACTGGTGGGGAGGCCGCGCGTAGGGAGTCCGTTCCGGTGGAAGGATAAAGGCATTGGAACGGTTCAGCGCCTTTTTTGCCCTCTTACGCAGGGGGCCTTCACGCTGTTATGAACTGGCTGGAGATACGTTCTTTGCCCCCTTGCACGCGGAGCCCGTCCCGGCGGGGAAAGGGACGCTTTTCCATACAATTTACAGGGAAAGCGGGTAGGGGGATTCGATAAGGCCGAAAGCCTTGGGAAGGGGGAGCGAGCCGCTCTGGCAGCTTGGAGGGGCGGGGAAACCTTTCTCCAGAAAGGTTTCCCCGCCCCCAAATGTATTCTTCCCGCAAGCCGTACAAGCTACCTTCTGCCCATCATTTCCTGGGTATTGAAGGTGAGGAGGAGTTCCTGCTGATCGGGCGTGGGCGGCGCGGGGAGCACTTTGGTCCTGATGACCGCGTTGACCGCCGAGGCGTCGACTTCGGCCCTGCCGGAGCTGCGGGCCACCGTGCAGCTGAGGACCTTGCCGTTCGGATCAAGCTTTACGTTGACCTGCACGGAAAGGTTCGCGCGGGAGTAGGTCGGCATACTCCAGTTCGGCCGCACGGCAAGGATGACCTGCCCCATATACACGTCGTAGATGCCACCGCCACCGGGGCCGTCGCCTTCGCCGCCGCCACCGCCGCCAGCGCCCCCGGCGCTTTTCTGGAAGTCGGCAAGAGCGCCCGCGACGGACGATTTGCCGCCTTTTTCCTTGGTGCCTCGGGACGTTCCGGCCTTCTTTTTGGCGTCGTTCAACGCGTCGGCAAGAGCCTTGCTCGGGTCCACGCCGTCCTTCTTCTTATCGGATTCCTTGGCGGGCTTGGCCTTGTCGTCCGTTTTCTTGGCGTTCTCCGAAGCTTCCTTCTTGTCCTTCTTGCCGTCGTCCTTAGGCTTTTCCTTCGGTTTTTCCTTGGGCTCTTCCTCTTCCTCGTCCTTGGGCTTCTTAGGTTGTTTTTTCTGCGCCAGCGCGACCTCGTCCGGCTTGGGCTCGGGCTTCGGTTTGGGCTTGGGCTGCGATTCCTTCTTGGGCTCGGCCTTGGGCTGCACCGTATCCTCACGGGCTACGGGGACGGCGCTGGCCGCCTGCTCCGCCGGGGCGGGCTGAGGCGCGGCCTTCGTCGGCATGGGCTTGCCCTGCGGCCCGAGCACGGGCGAAGCCATCCGGTTGCCGCCCGGAGCGCCCATGTTCACGCTGATCTGCATCATGGGCTGATCGAGCCTCACGGGCGGAGAGCTCGGCCACAGGAAGATCAGCAGCGCCAGAGCGAGGTGCAGGAGGATTGAAAAGAAATAACTGCCAAACATTGGTGGGTCTGCCTTTTTCCCCGGGCTGCGGAAGCCGGGGCCCTTCTATCCGTTGTGCGCGACCGGCGGAAAGCCGGGGCTTTACTTCTTGCCCTTCTTTTCCGGGACGGCGGGCGTATCTTCCCGCAAGGCCACCACGCCGAGCTTGTCGATCCCGGCTTCACGGATGCGCCCCATCACGTCCACGACAAGGCCGTAGGCCACGTCCTTGTCGGCTTGGAGGAACAATTGCTTGTTCTGCTGCTTGACGAGCAGGTTGATTTTGTCCTGCAGCTCGTCCAGCCCCACCTCGTACGAGTCGAGGAAAATGGCGCCGTCCTTGCGGACCGTCAGGATCATGTTGTCCGATTCGGTGGGCAGGGTTTCGACGGCCCGCGTCTGGGGCAGGTCGACGTCGAGCCCTTCCGTCATCATCGGCGCCGTGACCATGAAGATGATGAGCAGAACCAGCATGACGTCGACGAACGGCGTCACGTTGATTTCCGACACGAATCCTTTATTGCCGCCGACAGAAGCTCCCATGAGGCACCTCTACTCGGCCTGTCCGCTTCTGGACACGGCCCGGTGGGCGTTCAGCTCGCGCTGGACGCGGTTGAGGAACATGCCGGCGAAGTTGACGAGGCGGGTTTCGAGCACGCCGAGGCTTCCGTGGAACGTGTTGTAGCCGATGGTCGCCGGGATAGCCACGAGAAGGCCCATGGCCGTGGCGATGAGGGCTTCGGAGATGCCGGGCGCGACGGTGGCGAGGGAGGCGGATTTCATGGCGCCGATGGCGTGGAAGGTGTTCATGATGCCCCAGACGGTGCCGAACAGCCCGATGAACGGGGCCGTGTTCGCGGAGGTCGCCAGGAAGGACAGGGAGCTCGTGAGGCGGGTCATTTCCATGTCCACGCCTTGCCGGAGCGCGCGGCGCACGTTGTCGACCACGACGTCTTCGGAGTTCCCGGCCTCTTTCGAGCGGTTGAATTCGGTCACGCCCTCGTGGGCGACGGTATACAGCGGGGAGTCGGGATCGCCGCCGAGGGACTGCACGGCCTCGCGCAGGTCCCGGGCGTGGTTGAAACGGTCCATGCCGTCGGCGGCCTTTTTGAGCGCCGCCCGGATGTTCATCCATTTACGGAACATCAAGGCCCAACTGAATACGCTCATGAAGAGCAGGACCACGAGGACCGCTTTGGCTACCAGCGTGGCTTGGGCAAGGAGGGAAAGAATGCTCAAATCCATAACGTCACACCTTGGTACGTCTGTATTTTTGGGAAAAACGCCGCAACGGCGTTGCCGCCCCGGGCTCCTGCCATAACAAAAGTCCCGACAGCACCGGAGCGCTATCGGAAAAAACGCTTGTTCACTCGCCCGGTAATAAGCGTCTCTGTCCGTGGATGCAACGAGAAAATGGAGCCGTTTCCCCATGTGCGTCCGCAAACGGGTTTTGACGGAAAAATGCGGGCCGTTTGACAGTTCTATTCATTCCGCCGATAATATGCAATCCAAAAACTTGACATTTTTTAAGCATAACAGTAATTGTTCTCAAAGAGGTATGGATATGTCACAGCCACAGACTCGTATGACTAGACAACGTATGGTTATTCTTGAGGAATTAAGAAAGGTCAAGACTCACCCCACGGCTGACGAGCTGTATGCGATGGTTCGTACCCGCATGCCGCGTATCAGTCTTGGGACTGTCTACCGCAACCTTGATTTCCTGACGGAATCCAAAGAAATACTCAAACTGGAGTCAGCCGGCTCCATCCGCCGTTTCGACGGCGATACCCGCCCCCATCAGCATGTGCGCTGCCGGGTTTGCGGCAAAATCGGGGACGTCATTCCTCCCGTGCCGACGCCTTCCGTTGAAGGCGTTTCCGTTGAGGGCTTCACGATCACGGAAGCGCGCGTTGAGTACGAAGGCATTTGCGAAGAGTGCGCCCGTAAGGCTTCCTGAAATCATGGGGGAATCCTGTTGAGTTATAGTGGGGTTCCCTCATGCGCTTTTTAGCGTTATTCGTGTAACGGATTTAATGGGCGCATCCGATGCGCCCAAGCGGTTCAAAGGGGCTTATCCCCCTTCATTTCTTACCAAAAGGAGAGATTGTATGAAATCTTTGAAGGGTACGCAGACTGAAAGGAATATCCTCACCGCCTTTGCCGGTGAATCTCAGGCCCGCAACCGCTATGATTATTTTGCCGGTGCGGCCAAAAAAGACGGCTTTGTGCAGATCGCCGACATCTTCACCGAAACCGCGCTTCAGGAAAAAGAACACGCCAAGCGCCTGTTCAAGTTCCTTGAAGGCGGCGACGTGGAAATCACCGCCGCCTTCCCTGCCGGCATCATCACGGGCACGGAAGCCAACCTGTACGCCGCCGCTGCCGGTGAACATCACGAATATACTGAAATGTATCCCTCTTTTGCGAATATCGCCGACTCTGAAGGTTTTTCCGAAGTCGCCTGCGTGATGCGCAACATCGCCATTGCGGAGCAGTACCACGAAGAGCGTTTCCTCGCGTTCGCCAAGAACATCAAGGAAGGCCGCGTGTTCGTGCGCGAAACCCCCGTCGTGTGGCGCTGCCGCAACTGCGGCTGTCTGGTGACCGGTACGCACGCCCCGGCCCTGTGCCCCGCCTGTGCGCACCCCACCGCTCACTTCGAAGTGCTCCACAACCCGTGGTAAGCCGGTAAAGGGGGACATCATGGCTGATCCGAAAGACATGTATCGGTGTCCGGTGAGCAACTGCGGCTACGTGTACGATCCCGACCGGGGCGACAAGCGCCGCAAGATTCCCGCTGGCACTCGCTTTGAAGACCTTCCCGAAGACTGGACCTGTCCCGTCTGCGGGGCATCCAAGAAGAACTTCAAGCCTCTGAGCGAGGCTTAACCCATGAGGCGGGCGGGAAGGGAGCCCTTCCTTCCCGCCCGCTTCCAAGCCTCTCGTCAAAAGAGGCGTATTCCCATTGAAAAAAGCCCGGATGCTTGTCTGGGCTTTTCTCGTCCCTTGTGCGGGCAGGGGACACGGGATAGGGTGCCGTTGCGGAAGAGGAATTGCGGGTTTTCCCGTATGGGACTGGCAGTCTGGCCGAAAGGAGGCGCTTTATGAAGCGGATCGCGGTATGGAATACGGCTTTTTTGGGGGATGCGGTACTGACGCTGCCGCTGATCCAGACGCTGGCGGACGCGTTTCCCGGTTCGGAGATTGATTTTTACGTGCGCCGGGGGCTTGCCTCCCTGTTCGAGGCCCATCCGGCCCTTCATGCCGTCTATGAGTACGACAAGCGCCGCATCGCCGGGAACAATCGCCTGTCCGCGCTGCTCAAGAGCGGGCGTATCCTTGGCGGGCGGCGCTATGACATCTGGATCGGCGCGCATCCAAGCCCCCGTTCCGCGCTGCTGGCCCGCTTGAGCGGCGCGCCGTTGCGCGTGGGCTATATCGGGGGCCCCGTCGCGGCGCTCTGCTACAACCGGCGCGTATCCCGCCGTTTTTCCGAGCTGCACGAGATCGAACGGCTTCTTGAGCTGCTGAAGCCCATCTTGCCGCCTGAAACCCCGCGTCAGCACTGGCCCGAGCTGACGCTTCCCTCGGAGGCACTGGAGAAGGCCGCCGCCTTCCACGAGTCGCTCCGGCAAGGCGATCAGGAACCCGTCCTGCTCGGGCTGCATCCCGGCTCGGTCTGGGGCACGAAACGCTGGCTGCCGTCCGGCTTTGCGGAAATCGCCCGCCGGGCCGCCGCCCGGGGTGCCCATGTGCTTGTCTTCGCCGGCCCCGGCGAGGAAGGTGTGGCCCGCGATGTGATCGCCCTTTCGGAACTCAAGGGCAATCCGCTCCTGCACGACTTGTCCTGCGCCCTGACGCTGCCCGAGCTGGCCGCCTATCTGCGCATGTTGAACTGTTACGTTTCCAATGACTCCGGCCCGATGCATCTTGCATGGGCGCAGCATACCCCGGTTACGGCTTTGTTTGGGCCGACGGTGCGTGAGCTCGGCTTTTTCCCGCGCGGCGATTCCGCCAAGGTTTTTGAGGTTTCCCTTGAGTGCCGTCCCTGCGGCCTGCACGGGCCGCATCATTGCCCGAAGAAGCATCATCGCTGCATGGTCGACATCGACGTTGAAGCCGTGTGGCGCGATGTGGCGGGAAAGCTGGGGGTGTAGGGGAACTTGGGGAGGGGGAGGAGAAACGTGGGGGGCTCCCCCCTTCTCCAGAAAGTTTCTCCTCCCCCTCCCCAAAACCCACCCCTTCCTCTTCAAAGGCTTTTGACTTTATCGAATCCCTGCTGTCGGTTTTCCCGGCTGATGGCAAGCGGCCCCGCCTGAATGATTCCTAATTCAGGCGGGGCCGCTTGCTGAAACAGCCACTCTAAGAAGCGTTCCCCACGTTTCAGTTTCCCGCTGGAACGGACTCCTTTCGCGCGGCCTCCCCACCAGTCAAAGTTTTTGCGGGAGGGGGTCCGGGGGAGGGAGCTTTTTTCAAAAAGCTCCCTCCCCCGGCTCTCTCTTTCTACTCCTTATAATCATTGATTCGCGGCTGCCTCACGATACGTTGGAGTGGCGGAGTTCCAGGCGCACTCTCCCGCCGGGGGCGACGCTGAACTTCCCCGCTGTCGGATATTTTGGGGGTGGGGAACGGGGGAGGCGCCCTTTCTACGGGAGGGCTCCTCCCCCCAATACGTCTGTAACCGAAACAAGAGGTTTCCTATGGAACTTACCCGACGAGACTTCGTGCGTATTTGCACCGGGACGGTGGCGGGAATCGGGGTTTCCGGCATGTTTCACCCGTTCGTGCGGGATGTGCTTGCGGAAACGCTGACCGGGCAGCGCCCTCCGGTGTTCTGGGTCGAAGGGCAGGGGTGTACGGGCTGCACCGTGTCCCTGCTCAACAACGCCCACCCCGGCATCGCCAAAGTGCTGCTGGAAATCATTGCGATGCATTTCCATCCCACAATCATGGCCGCCGAAGGGCAGCTCGCCTTCCAGAGTATGCTGGACAAATCCAAAGAGTTTAACAGCCAGTACGTGCTTATCGTCGAAGGCTCCATCCCCTTGAAGGCGGACGGGAAATACTGCGTCGTGGGGGAAGTGGATCATCATGAGTACACCGTGGCTGAAACCACGGACATTCTGGCCCGGAGCGCGGCGGCCGTCGTTGCCGCCGGGACATGTTCGTCCTATGGCGGCGTTCCAGCGGCGCGCGGGCAGCAGACGCAAGCGGTGAGCGTAAGCCAATTTTTGAAGATGCGGGGCATCCCCACCCCGGTGATCAACGTTCCGGGCTGCCCTCCGCATCCCGACTGGATGGTCGGGACGCTGGCCCTCCTGCTCGACGCCATGAAGCGCAAGGGCACGGAAGGCGGCGTACTGGAGATCATGCGCGGGCTCGATGACGTGGGGCGGCCCAAGGTGTTTTATCCGAACACGCATCTGACCTGTCCCTACCTGAGTTCTTTCGAAGACGGCATCTTTTCCCCGTTCATGACGGACAAGAAGGGGTGCCGGTTCGAACTCGGCTGCCGGGGGCCGTGGAGCGGCTGCGACTCCGCCACGCGGAAGTGGAACGGCGGGGTCAACTGGTGCATCGCCAACGCCACCTGCGTGGGCTGCACGTCGCCCAATTTTCCCGACGGCATGTCCCCCTTCTATGAAAACTGATCGCCCGGAGGCAGCATGAGCAAGACCGTTATCGCCATCGATCCCGTTACCCGACTTGAAGGGCATCTCAAGGTCGAGGTGCAGGTGGAGGACGGAAAAGTCGCCGACGCATGGATCACCGGCGGCATGTTCCGAGGGTTCGAGGCCATCCTGCGCGGGCGGAATCCCCGCGACGCCTCCCAGATCGTACAGCGCATCTGCGGCGTGTGCCCTGTGGCCCACGCAACGGCGTCATCCCTTGCGATTGAGGCCGTGTGCGGCGTCGAGGTGCCCGAAAACGGGCGCATCGCCCGGAACCTGATGCTGGCGGGCAACTATCTCCAATCCAACATCCTGCATTTCTACCATCTCGGCGGACAGGACTATTTCCACGGGCCGGATACGGTACCGTTCATTCCGCGCTACCGGAATCCCGATTTGCGGCTTTCCGAAGAGCAGAACACGCTGGCGATGGATGAATACATCGAGGCGCTGGAAGTCCGGCAGGTCTGCCACCAGCTTGTGGCCTTGTTCGGCGGGCGTATGCCGCACTTGCAGGGCATCCTCGGCGGCGGCGCGGCGCAGATCCCCGACCGCGAGACGATTCTCGAATACGCGGCGCGCATGAAGCAGGTCCGGAAATTCGTGGAAAACCGTTACCTGCCGCTGGTCTACACCATCGCCTCACGCTACATGGATATGTTCGAGATGGCGCACGGCTACAAGAATGCCCTGTGCGTGGGCGTCTTTCCGCTGGCGAAGAAGGGCGAGCAGTTCTTCAATGCCGGGGCCTACATCAACGGGCGTGACGAGCCGTTCGACGGGAACCGCATCCTTGAGGATGTGCGTTATTCGTGGTTTGAGCCCGCGCCTTCCGGCACGCCGCTCCAGAAGTCGGAATCCAATCCGCAGGTGGACAAGGAGGGCGCGTACAGCTTCATCAAGGCCCCCTTGTATGCCGGGCATCGGGTCGAAGTCGGCCCGCTGGCGCGCATGTGGATCAACGACAAGCCGCTTTCGCCCATTGGCCAACGGTTCTTTGCCGATATGTTCGGCGTCCGCGCGGAGACGTTCCGCCAGATAGGCGAGGACCCCGCCTTCTCGATCATGGGGCGCAACGTGGCGCGCGTCGAGGAGGTGTATCAGACCCTCGGCATGATCGAGTATTGGCTGCACGAGCTGGAGCCGGGCGCGCAGACCTTCGCCTTGCCGGAAGTCCCGCAGGCCGGGGAGGGCATCGGCTTTACCGAAGCGCCGCGCGGCGCGTTGTGCCACTACATGCGCGTGAAGAACGGCGTGATCGACGATTACGCCGTTGTAGCCGCCTCCATGTGGAACTGTTCGCCGCGCGACGACGCCGGGAAGCGCGGGGCCGTTGAAGAGGCGCTCATCGGCGTTCCCGTTCCCGAGGTCGACAGCCCCGTCAACGTCGGGCGCGTGATCCGCGCCTACGACCCGTGACTTGGCTGCGCCGTGCACGTGCTGCACGCCAAGGCCGAGTAGAGAAAGAATCGGAGGGGGCGGGGAGGGCTTTCTGAAGAAAGCCCTCCCCGCCCCCTCCAAACCTCCCCCACCCCTCCCAAAGACTTTCGACTGGTGGGGAGGTTATGCGGCAGGAGTCCGTTCCGGCGGGAAGCCGGGATTTTTGAAGGACACTGCAATGTTGCCGTGAAGTGGCATCAATCAAATACGATACAGAGCTTTATCTGGGGGCGGGCCTGCCGGGGCGGATGTTTATGCCCTTTTGCCGGTATCCTGCGGTCGCCCAGCAGGAAAAGGTAACATGCCAACTGGTGATATTACCATATGTTGATATGTATTTTATCTTTTGCGCAAATGCTTTTTTGAGCCGGTACAGATGCATTCTTCGCGGGATAGCCCAAGGCGATGTAGCAGGGCATGACATAGTTTTCAGGATGCCCGACAGCCGTCTTGATGTGCTCGGATTCCTCAGCCATTGGGATGCGGGTTACGCCCAATAATCCTTCGGAAGCGGCGGCAAGCAGCATGTTTTCGATGCAGCACCAGATTGACGCGAAGTCATTGAGGGAACTCAATGAGCTTGGTTGGAGCAACGGTTCCCGGATCTTGAAAAAAGGAAGTATCAGGCATCCGGCATTGTAGAGCATTGAGAACTGCCTGGGCATGGCCTCACGATACATGTTGCGCTGGACCTTGTCCGTCATGCCGAAGCCATCGAGCATTTGTTCGCACTCGTCCCGGCTGGTCATGTTCTCCACCCGGAGGAGGTTGGCCCTCTCTTCTTTGCCGTTCACGATGACAAACTCCCATTGGCGCAGATGGTTGTTGGTCGGCGCTTTCAAGCCTGCGTCAATGATCCGCTCAATGGTGCCCATTCCAACCTGTCTGTCTTCGAAATCACGGATGGTCCTCCGAGCCCTGATCGCCTCGTATACGTCCATTTTTGCCTCCGTCCTTTGAATTTTTTGGAGATGTATGGACGGGACTGTACGCTAGGAACCGGACACCTGTTTGTCATATTTCTTTTGCATGGAATGGATTTTTTCTTTCAAGGCCGTCCGGAGGGTTGCGGGTTCGATAACTTCAAGGCCGTCCGCGAAGGAAAGGAGGTAGCCCGTCAGCCATTCGTTGATGGGCATTTCTTCGTCAATCAAAAAAGAGCCGTCAGGCTGTGGGCGGATATCTTGTTCCGGGAATTCATCGAAGGCCCTGAAAGCGCATTCCGCGTCTATGCGGAGCACAACCCTTTGCAGGGTATAGCTTTTTGAATAGTCCGGCGTCGCCATCGGGTCTTCCTGCATGGTGCGCTCGAACGTTTCTTCCATGACGTGCAAATCGCGGATCCGTGAGGCCCGCAGCACCATTTCCCGGTTTTTTTTCCTGTCAAAGACGCAAACATACCAGGCCCGTTCACGGAACAGCAGGCACAAAGGTTCCGCGAAACGCTCGGATACCCGGTTTTCTGAGCTGAAATAGGTGAAGCGGACAACTTTTTTCGCCAAGATAGCTTCCTTCAGCCGGTGGAATTTTTCCTTGCCGAACCCGGATCCGCACCATGAGGAAAAATCCACCCGCAGCCAGCGATCTTCCTTTCTCCGGAACAGGGCGGCAAGCTTGTGAAGTGCCGCATTGCCGTCAGGGTATCCCGCACCCTCAAGGGCTTGGAGCCCATGCAAAATGTCCGCTTGCTCCTGCTCGGTCATGAACGTTTTATCCAACGTGAATTCTTTGAGCAGTCCTATGCCGCCCCCGTATCCCCGGCTGGAAAATACAGGAATGCCGGCAAGGCTCAGGGCATCCAAATCCCTTTGGATGGTTCTGACGGAGACGGAGCAATGCTCAGCCAGTTCTTTCGCTGTGCCGCATGAGCCGCTCATGAGCAAAAAAACGATTTGAAAAAGGCGTTCAACGTGCATGAAAAACTCCTGAAAACGAGCCCTCCCCGGCAAAAGCTGTGCGGCGGGTTACGCAGCAATGCCTTTCAATAAAACGGAGGTGTTGGCTTAGAATGATTTCTTTCAAAAATCCATAGGAGATAAAGTTAAAAATATTCAAAGGTTAATACTCTCCAATAAACAACGCCCCGCGCAAACGGACACGTTTGGGCGGGGCCTCTTCTTGCCGACCGGGAAAACCGGCAGCAGGGATTCGATAAGGACAAAAGTCTTTGAAAGGAAAGGGGTGGGGTTTGGGGAGGGGAAAGGAAAACTTTCTAAAGAAAGTTTTCCTTTCCCCTCCCCAATCTTCAATTTT
>QFCF01000112.1_pt1 | contig 117462 bp, 120 predicted proteins | sample 5346961 | NCBI WGS metagenome assembly QFCF01 (sample SAMN09062253, study PRJNA434731) | Human gut metagenome, whole genome shotgun sequencing project. | reverse complement strand
GAATTTTCAAGGTGCGAAGCCCTGTTTAGGTGTGGGAAGTTTTAGTAAATAAATTTGGTTGGAATGTTATTGAATACAACCAAAATGAGTGAGGGAGAGAGTATGAAGAAAAAAGTTGCAATATGTACATTAGCTTTTTTACTATTAGTTGGGTGTTCTAATTCAGGAAAAAAATATAATGAGGCCCAGTCTCTTGCTTCTGAAGAAAAATATGATGAAGCTGTATCTGTATTACAAGAGATTCCTAAATATAAAGATAGTGGAACACTTATTGATGAGTACAATAAAAGGAAAATATCAAAAGATGCTCAAGAATTGTACGATAAAAAATCATATGATGAATGCATTGAATTATTGGAAAATAATGAAATTAAAGAGGAATTATATAAAAAAGCATGCATTGAAAGAGCAGATGAACTTGCTAATGGAAACATGTATGAAAAAGCTATCTTATATTTGAAAAAATTACCGGATGATAAAGATGCTGAAAATAAAATTTTGGAATACAGTCAAACAATAGTTTATAATAATGGCATTAAGGCAATGGGATCAGGAGACTTGGAAGCAGCAATTGGAATATTCCAAAGTTTACCTGATGATTTTAAAGATACGGAGCAGTTCCTAAAATTATGCAAAGATAATATTATATATATTGGATTATGGGAGGCGGCAGATCGTTCACAATTTTATAAGGATGGAATGTATATAACAGAAGGCGTAGGTGTATCTGTTGATTTGAAGATTTCTATAAATGGATCAGGAAAATTATATGGTACAGCTAATGGGGCACCGGCAAGTTTTAATGAGAATAAAATTAAGTGGATAGTAGATGACTATACCTATGAAATGAATTTAAGTGCATCAGATGTAACTCAATATAAGCCCTCAAACCCAGGATTTCAAATAATAACAAAATTGGTAAAGCCAATAAAATATGCTAAATATTTATATACAGAAGAAGTAACTGATAATCAAACAAGAGCGTTAAAAACAGCCAATGAGTATTTAAGTGTTTTAAACTTTTCAAAATCAGGATTAGCAAATCAATTAATACATGATGGATTCACAAATGAAGAGGCTAATTATGCTGTAGATAATTTAACTATTGATTGGGATGAACAAGCATATGAAACAGCTCAAACATACTTACAATTGATTTCTTTTGATGCTTGGGACTTAGAGGAACAGTTAATGCATGATGGATTCACTGAGGTTCAAGCCAGAAATGCAGTAAAAAAATGTGGTCTTAGATAATGATTATATTAAATGATAAAAATAATATACAGGAGAAAATAATATGGTCTGGTTTATAATTTTTTTACTATTACTTTTTACATTTCCACCACTTGCAATAATTGTGTTGTTAATTGGTTTAGCTTATATGGTATTTTGTAAAAAGTAGCAATGTAAAAAGTGGCATCAGCTTGTAAAAAAGGGTGACTTTTTATACTTCTTAAGGGATTGATGCCATCCCATATCAAGACTTCACCGTTCTAGCATAGGTACTTAAATCCCGCAGGTTTGAACTACCCCCGCCCCTCTGCCAGCTGTAAAATTCTAAAGTCAATAAAGTTGACATCCGGGAGTTTTCGCCATGGAGGGCGAAAATTAGAGAGAAAAGGCCGTCCAATAGGATTATTATTGAACGGTCTTTTAAATTAGCAGTAAAAACTAATTTGTCTGAATGTAGAATACCACAGATCAAGGACGGTTTTGCTACGTGCTTCAATGATTTGCATAAATACCCGCAACTGTCTTTCTGGAATTTTGGAGTTGTTATTGCATAAAAGGCACTTGCCATTTTTTGTAATCCATATTTTTGTAGCGTTGGGAGAGGGAACGCCTTTGGCAATATGAACATGAACAGGTTCCAACGGATCGTTTTCATTTACCCAGAAATAAACAGTGTATCCGGCGATTTTAAAAACCTGAGGCATCGTCCAGTCCTCCTTCAATACCGCCTTCTCGTGCCAGCTGTAAAATGATGTGAGCAACTGATTCTAATAATTCCTGAAAATAATGAATATCTTCTTGTGAAAATCCTTCGACATTTTCCCATTTGTACTCAGGAAGCCAGCAGGTAGCAGAATGAAAACCGCCATATACAGGTTTTTCAATCCGTACTTCGACCTTTTCTTTTCCAGAATCTTCGAGGGTTTCAGAATGAACAATTTCGGTGCCATCATTTAAGGTCATAAATGGATATAACATAATAACAAGTCATCCTTTCTTGCGCAATGAATGATTATCTTTTATAATAGTATCAAAATTTAGTAATAAATCAATAGCAGGGGATACGGCGTTCATTTTAAAATTTTGAATGGATTTATCCATATCAGCTAATGTTTTGGCAGAAATAGTATCAGGTTTATTGTGCATTAGCAGATTGCCTCCAACTTTTTATACATATATTTTGCCCCATTTCTATTTAAAAGTCAATAAAGTTGACTTTCAGGAGTTTTCGCCAAAAATGGCGGGAAGTAGGGATACAGCGTACCTCAAAAAGACCTTGCATATTTAAGACCAGAATGATATATTATAGATATAAAAAGGGTGACACCGATAGACGGTTGATCCTGTTACAATGTTAAGCTAAGAAAAGCCGCTCAAACTTTCGCAGGGTTCAGGGCGGCTATTTCTGTGTCTTATTACTATCTTTACCAAGTGTGTATCCTAATCCAAAGCAGGTTAAGCCAAAACTCACCACTGCTATAAAATCAACTATACTCATTGGCTCAAGCCCTCCTTTCCACTGGATTCCTTTGCAGGTTTCTATGTAATCAGAGGGTCACAGTCCCTCTGGTGAAGGACCAACCGCCTACCGTGTTATGGTGGCACCCATGGTATTATTGTAACATAGGATGGGGAGAATTGGAAAGCTTTTTATCGCAAGCCTCTGTTTTTCTGGTCAGTGTAGAAATGAAGCAGCTTATACCCTGTACAGAAACACACGTATTCATTTAAGTTTTAACTACCCCGACATACACCCAGACACAGCAGAGGGCATAAAAAAAGCTATAAGCTTTAAGCCTATAGCCGGATAAGATCATCATATAAAATATAAGGGTACAGCCGTTTATTTGACTGTACCCATTTTTTTACGCCTCTGCCATTATGTAGTTGACTGCTTTTTCTGCTTTGCTGGCAGCACTGACGATAAACTTATTATCGTTTTTCAAAACCTGTAACCAATTCTGAATATAGGCAGCGGAGTTTTTGAAAGTCTGCGGAGTTTCAATGCCTAACTGATTTAAGATTATTGCACTGCCTAACTCTGCTACTAATTCCTCTTTGCTGTATGTTTCACTTCCGAACATTGCAGCTGCTTGTATGTAGCCCATGCCCCAGACTGACCAAGAAGCATTTGATTCATTAATGAGTAAGGCTTCTTTGTGATTCTGTTATATGCGCCTGATCTGGTGCCTGACCAGCACTTTTTCCACGGGATTCTTTCCTTCTCTAATTCTGCGATGATCCTGTCTGTTACCATCTGATATACATTGCCGTTTGCCATTGTGTTTACCTCTTTTCGTGTGTGCTGTTTTATTTATGAGTTAATTATAGCATCTTGTACAAGATTATCAATATACATCTTGTACAAGAATAAAACTATATATTAGTACATCTTGTACAATTTCCTTGAAATAATAAATATGGTATGATAGAATATATGCGTAACTTCTTTATATAGGGTATTGGAGGTATAACAATATGGATGAAAATAAATTTGATGCTACTAAATATAAAAATGATTTTCAGAAAGAAAAATATGATAGAATAATTGTAAATGTGCCTAAAGGACAAAAAGCTGTAATAGATGCAGAAGCCAAGAAACAAGGCTATAAGAGTTTAAATGCATTTGTAGTAGAGGCAATAAACGAGAAAATGAAATAGTGATCTACTTATATTGAAAGATAAAGCCTGTAAGAGGGCTTTATTTTTTACCCAAAAACATCTTGTACAAGATTACTAAAAAAGCCTGCATATTCTTGTACAAGATTACCATTTACATCTTGTACAAGATAGAATATAATAAGGTCACAAGGTTGATACAGAGCAACACCGATAAGCCCGAAAAGCTTAGAACTTCAAACCATATACCTGTGACCGTGTACGAAGAAGAAAACAGGAATAGTCAGGAAGATGATTGAAGCGGTTAGCTCCCACTCAACTAACCAACATCAAACAGCAGACCAAATAGGAGGGTAAACCTTATGTGTAAAACATTAAATCAGTTAGAAAACGTAGTAGCAGACTACAGAAGTCTTAAAGCTTTAGCAGAAGAATTAAATGAGCAGTTAAAAGCATTAGAACGTGACATGATCGACTATCTGGACAGCAACGAGAAGTTATCCGAAACAGGTTCCAATTTTACTGTAAAAGTAAGCACCTGTGAACGCCGTACACTGGACAGCAAGAGACTTGAAGCAGACCTTGGAAGCCTTGCAGATTACCAGAGAGTAAGCCAGTACCGCAGATTATACGTTAAGTAAATACAAAAAAATCCTTCCCACTCTGCAAAGGGTGGGAGGGTGAAAGGATAGGAGATATGAAGAAGCTTGTAGAAATCATCAAGAACCACCGCAGAAAATCAGCACTTTCCAGACTGCACAAGTTATGTGTTCTGGGAGTAGCAGACAAGAAAGTGCCAGGGCTTGAAAACATCAGCTTTCAGACATGGGTTGAGCTTATGGGAATTTATACCATGTTTACATACACACATCAGTTACCACCCATGAGTGCGGATGCAATGACAGTTGTTACTAAGGTAGGGCTAAGTTAAGAAGGAGCAAACATGTTATACAGAGTATCTTTTAATAAAATCGGTGCAGAGTACACCAGATGTTTTACAGATCGGGCAGAACGTGACAAGTTCGCCGAAGATATGAGAAAAGCCGGTTACAAGGTTCACACATGGGAATAGGAGGTACAGCACAATGGTATTAAAGGATGAAAAGGGTACACGCCTTTATCCTGTATGCAGTTGGGAACGTAATCAGCATAAATTATATGCTACTCAGGTTCGTATACAGAATGAAGTATCAGATGCCGAGATTTTAGGAGAGAAAGCCCCGTATGGTGCATTGGAACGTATAAATATTGCTGTAAAAGCGTTTGACGCTCACGTAATCAATGGGATTGTATATGCACCTTATGAGATAGGGCAGATGATTAAAAACTATATCTGGGCTTATGATTTAAGACATTAGCACCGTACTTAAGAGTACGCAGCAGTTTAGGGAGGTTACACAAGTATGAATTTATTTATAGCATTATGTATCTTTGCGGGCGGTTATGCCTGCCACATGGCTACAGATGAAATGAAAGAAGCATTTAAGGAGGACTAAAGAAATGAGAGATGAAACAACAGTAAAGGTAGTACCAAGCAATTTAAAGGTATGGCAGAAGGTTGATATGTTAAGTAATCCTTGGAAGAGTTCACTTGTTTTGGAATCGGACACTTGTAGAACAGAAATTCCATTAAATCCAGACGGAAGTGTTAAATGGTTTGACGATAGCAAGCTTGTAAGGCATAAAGAGCCAGAAAAAAGAAATACTACGTTTGCTAAACGTATATTGAAAGCATTGTGCGGCAAGGATGAATCAGAAGCGGAACTTACATATTCAATTATTTGTTACCTGCATGGTAAAGAAGTTTGCAAAGAAAACGCTGAACAGTGTTTACAGGAAGAGTTAGACGAATTAGATAAATATGATTTACTTTTACTTGGTGTTATGTTGTCCAGTCTTTGTGAACGTATCGAAGAATTAGAAGCTTAATCGGAATAATTCATAAGTTACAGGAATGGAGGAAATATTATGGATGATATGCAATTTGCTAAATATGCAGTAGATATAAGAGAAATCTTAGAAAAAACAGATCAAGAGGGTTTGGAAAATTTAGTACGAAATGCAGTTGCTTACGCAAGTAGTAACAACAATTCTAAGACAAATTGGATTGCACAAGAACTATTTGTAGATGTTATTCCAGATGAATTGATAGCTGAAATATTTAATGAACAGTAAGCCAGAAATCCCAAAATAAAGGAGATATGAAAGATGAAAGCACTTTTAATAGATGTACAGAGGGATACTGTAGAATACGTAGAGCCACAAGGACTGGCGGACTTTTACCGCCTGATTGACTGTGACCTGATAGATATTACATGCCGGGAAATCAACGGCAGGAGATACGATATTATTTGTGATGATTGCGGTTGGTTCAGAGATGATGTTAAATTCTCAGCTGTGACAGCTTATGGAAATCCTGTATTAGTAGGGAATTTGATTATCACAGGAGAAGCAGACGCAGACGGAGAGCAGACAGATTTACAGCCCCAGGATATACAGCATTTGCTTGATAACATTCATAAGGTTCGTACACGGAGATACCCAAAGGGATATTGGATGCTTTGCAATGTAAGTAACTAGGGAAATATAAAGCCTCTGCTGTCTGGAATGGATGGCAGAGGGAACACATAGGGAGATCATATCATGGCTATTGTAATCACAGATGGAAAGTATTATTTTAAGTCTGGAAATAAGTATGCAAGAACACAAAATACAGAAGAAGCAGCCACATTTCCAAAAAGGGAAGATGCTATACAATTTATGTGGAATGATGTAGACGAGACAAAGTTTTTTTACGTGTACGATACGGAAACACAAGAAAATTTATGGCAGTGGATCAGCCGGGAAGAAGCTCAGAAGATGATGAAAGCTAGAGACTATAAAAGTGCAGAACTTAAGCGAAATAAGCCTAAAAAGGTGTGCCGCCGGAATTATTCTGATGATACACGCAAGTTAATTTATATTCATGCTAAAGGCAGATGTGCATTGTGCGGACGTAAACTTACCTTGGATGAAATGACACTGGATCATATTGAACCGCTTGCAATGGGCGGAGCTGATGCCGTGGAGAACCTGCAGGCATGTTGTCTGGCATATAATCGCTTTAAAAGCAATATTCTTCCATTGGACTTCATGCAGAAGATAACAGATATTTTCTTATACCAGATGGAAAAAGAAATTAGATGGAAAATCTTTTTAAGACCTCTGTACTGGATGCTTGTTAGATATGCAAAGGCAGAGGCGGCTAATCAATAAGGGAAGGGAGCTATAAATAATGGAAAGTATTATTCATGCAATCTTTGCTCAGGTCACAGATGGAGAGCAGAAAGAAACGGAAGAAATAACTACATATAATAAGGAAGTGGAAGAGATTTTAGAACCCTTAAAGGAAGCCGAAAACTTTGATACTATAGCCTCTGCCGTATTGGAAGCTGGTGGATGTGGTCAGGCATTAGGCTTTGTACAGGGCTTCAAGTGTGGTGTGATGCTGATGTTGGAATGTATGAAGTAGGTTCCTTGCTTATTTGGTGTGGATTGGGTATAATGTAGTCAAAGAAATCATCATGCAAAGAAAGAGGATATTATATTTATGAACTTTGATCAGTTATTTGAAAAACAAAAGATATTTGAACAGGGGAAAAAGAACATTGATAATATCACTCTTTCTTCTTATGAAAAAGACTTTGAATTAACCTTTACGCACAATTCCACAGCTATTGAGGGAAATACTTTAACCTTGATGGAGACAAAAGTTGTCCTGGAAGATGGCATTTCTGTTGGTGGCAAGGAATTAAGGGAGATTTATGAGGTAGTCAATCATAAAAAGGCATACAGATATGTGAAGCGTTGCATTGCAGAGTGCAAGCCATTAAGCGAAACAATAGTAAAAGACATTCATGCTATCTTGACGGAAAACATTATTATAGGCGGCATATATAGAAATCAGGAAGTGCGTATTAGTGGAGCAGGACATACACCACCGGCAGGAAATGAAATGTATAGGCAGATCAAAGATTTTTACTCTGACCTGGATTGGAAAAAGAAAGCATTAAATCCAATTGAGTATGCGGCATGGACACATGCGGAGTTTGTCCGGATTCACCCGTTTATAGACGGAAATGGTAGAACATCACGCCTCATTATGAACTATCAATTGATGGCAGCTAAATTTTTACCCGTTTCCATAGCAAAAGAAAACAGACTGGATTATTATAATGCATTAGAAGAATATGCAGTAAATAAAAATCTGGTTCCTTTTACGGAATTAATAGCAACATTGGAAGATGAACAATTAAACGCTTATATCAGGCTGATAAAGTAAGGGAATTAATATGTGCTTTTATTGTAAAGGTGAAATGAAACCAAGTAGAACTACGCATGTGGTAACTTATAATAATTGCGTGATCGTGATTAAAAATGTTCCATGTAAAGAATGTGTGCAGTGCGGAGAAGTGGAATTTTCAGATGAAGTCATGCAGCATTTGGAAACCATTGTAAATCATGTAAAAGCCTTAATGCAGGAAGTTTCAGTTGTAGATTATTCTAAGGTAGCATAATGTTACTTTACGGGGGTACTTATTTGGAAAAATCATATACTGTAGACGATATTTACGCTCTTCCAGACGGAAAGAGAGCCGAGCTAATAGACGGAAATCTTTACATGATAGCTCCGCCAAGTACAAGGCATCAGTTAATAATGAATGACATTAATATAGCAATTTATAACTATATTAAATCTAAAGGTGGAAAATGCAAAGTAATTCCAGCTCCCTTTGCTGTATTCATGGAAAATGCAGAAGGAAATATAAATTATGTAGAGCCTGATATTTCTGTGATATGTGATCCAGATAAGCTAAATGATAAAGGCTGTAATGGTGCGCCAGATTGGATCATAGAAATAGTATCTCCTTCCAGCCGTAAAATAGATTACATCACAAAGACAAATCTGTACATGGCTGCCGGAGTAAAGGAATATTGGATTGTGGACCCGCTGCGGGAAACGGTACTGGTTTATTGCTCTTCTGCAGAATGGGTTCCGGTATTTTTTAGGTTTGGTGAGAAGATTAAGGTTGGCATTTATGAGGATCTGGAAATAGTTGTGGAGTAAAAGAATAGCACGAAAAAGAGAAGCCTACTGGAATTAATCCGGCAGGCTTTTTTGATACTTATTTAGAATTATTGATATAACGTGCAAGCAAGGTACGAAAATCTTCCATAAAATCCCTGTGTCTGTTCATTGGTATTTCATAAAAGGCAGAAGAAAGTAATGCTAGGGTTAAACCAGCATCAGCGTTAAAATTTTTAAGAATATCATTCATTATATTACAAGAATGTGCTGAATTGGCTTTGTAATATTGTTGAAGGGAATAATTTAATTCTTCAAATACTTCTTTTTTTAATTTATCATATTTATCTTTATAATTGTTGATTAAATTATCATAAAATATAAAACTTTCTGTGTTTTTTTGTAAAGGTATTTCGGATGTGCCTTGAAGCAACTCCCATTTCTGGAATGTATCTAAAAAACCGTTATCAAACATAATTTTAGAAACTTTTTCTCGGATACTGGAAGGAATATCTTTATCGCCCATAGAGAAGAGTTGCCAAAAAATTATTTTCATATTTATATAATTTATAGATGCAATACTACGGTTTAATATTTCATTTATATAATTAGAGGTTAAATTATAATACGTCGTTATATACAATGTGAATTTTTGGGGATTTTCATATGCGGTTGGTCCATTTACCTGGACATAAGCTTTATTTGGAATATAATTATATACTTCAAATTCATAGCTGCTTTCGTGGTCATTATTATTGATTCTATTGATTAAATCAATAGTTGTTTTTTTTGTTTCATGTAATTTATTTTGAATAAAATCAATAATCCAATCAGTGATTGGATATTCTATTTCTTGAACTATAAAAGTATGGATCCAGTTTTCACCTATAAGTTGATGTTCAGTATGTTCCTTCAATAACGTATCAATATAGGCAGATAATAATTTTATAAAATTACCTTCTGTGGACGAAAAAATAGCACGAAAGATATTCATTAAAGAATCGAAATCAATTTCTTTTATTTTTCCGTTTTCAATCTGTGAGATATATGAAGCGCCCTTACCCAGTTCTTTAGATAAAATATCGCCGCGTTTATTATATTGCTTACGTAAATCTTTAATTGTATTTTGAAGAAGTTCTGTTAAAGCTACACGTTGTTTTATATATGTTTTTTGTTGTACCATAAGGTTTACCTCCGATGTAAAAAGTATATCATTATATCATCATAAAAACAATAAAATAATTATTACAGATAAAAATAATAATAAAAACAATAATTATCATAAAATACTTGACTAATTATTATGTGCGTAGTATATTAATCTTACCAACAAAAAAGAGCCGACTTACCAGAGTCAGCTCAAATGTTACGGCAAAAGGTTTACCAGACCAATTGCTGTATAAGAAACTGTATAGATTGAATCTATACTATGTTCCGTAGCAAGTCATAGTATATCAGATTCTTTGAATTATTTCAAATAAAAAATCTTTACGGGTATTTCTTCCCGGCAGTTTCCCATTTTTTTTTACAAAATAGAACATATTTGTACATTGACAATTGAATAACGGCAATCTGGAAATTTATTTTTTTACTGTATGCATCAGAGTTAGAAAACAGGTTATATACGGTTCACAGGAGGTGAGAGATAAGTGAACTGGAATTTGAACAGAATACAGTATGTAATTATGAATATCATGCTGGAACAAGGAGCTACCGATCATATGCATTCTATGTCCTGTTATGAGATTAGAGATATTGAAGGTCGAGTAAAGGCGGATACCATTTATAAGCATATCAGAATATTGGAATCATATGGACTGGTAGAACATGGAGCAAAAATTGAAAGGGCAAACGGGTACATATTAACTCAAAAAGCAATTGATTTGCTTCCAAAAACGAGAATTAAATAAGGACAGGTTAAAGTTACCTGTATTACTAAAAGAAACGAGGAAAAACATATGGAATTTTCAGAATTAATCAATTTATTAAAGCAGCAGAATGAGAGTGACAAGGGATTTTTAATTCATCTGAACACAGGTGATTTAGAGGAGAAGAGCTGCCGAAACACAGGAATTGAATTTGCAGATTTGTATTTTACCAACTGCACCATGATTAGGAATGGAACAGTTCTTGTATTTGAAAACACTAACAGAAAGCCAGTACAGCATAAAGAGGACGGAACGCCACTGTATACAATTGATAGCAACAGTAGCATGTACATTGATATTGCGCAAATTGAAGTCATTGAGAAGGTACAGGATGATTTTGATTGGTTCCTGATGCCGACTAAACAGGTGGTGCATCTTTATATGTTCCCAGAAAACAACTCACTGATCGGGAATAGAAATGTTATTACTATCGGATTTATGGACTGACAGGAATATTGGCAGAACCGAATTCTTCGGAACTGGCAAATCTTCAGAAGAAAGAAGGAGCATAATGTTAAACTATAAAATTTTTACTGCAAATGGCTTTATTCCAAAATCTAAACCTATTAGATACATAGACGGTGAGATTAGCAGTAATTTGAAAAAACCAATGGCAGTGGAATCTTTAGAAATCAATCTGACCCATAATCCAGAATTGGCAAAGATTAACAGTTGGAAAGACTTTTTGAATTGTACTGTTGATGAAAAGCAATCTGCTTTTGGCAATCTTTATAATATGATGTTTGGACTTGCAGTTTTTGAGAAGAATAACCCAGCTTATAGCCAGACAACAGTTATTGCAATTGGATATGATTCTATGGATAAGTTTGTTTTAATGGCTGTAATGAAATGTCGTTATGGCAGCAATAGGATTGATTGCAAATATTATAACCCAGATAATCCAAAGGATTTAAGTGTAATCCGTCAGTATATCTAGTGTACAAGCATTATATGAGGGTGTAGAAAATCTCTACTCCCTCTGCCACACTAAACAAACGGAGGCTCCCAATGAACAAGAAACGCAGAAAGTGCATAGATTCAGTAATCTTAAAAATCAACAATCTACAAGATATTATCGAAGAGTTACAGCAAGATATAGAAGACATAGCTGCAGATGAACAAGATTATTTAGATAATATCCCTGAAAACCTTCAAGGCTCAGAACGTTATGAGGCAGGTGAAGAAGCAGTGGAGAACTTGGAAGCTGCTATAGATTGGTTGGATGATATAAAAACATCTGAGTTGGAAGAGCTTCTGGAAGATGCAAAAGGCTGATAAGTAAATCATGCAAAGTTTTTAGAAAAAGAGAGAATGTAATAGTAGGTCAGCATGGCAGGAATATAAAAGATCAGGAGGGATTATTATTACGGAAGAAAAAATTTGTACGGTCAGATCATTAGATTTGGCAAATTATTTATGTAATCGCGGATTTAAAATGAAAAAAGTTATTGATTCAGATAAAAATCCACAGTTTAAGGTTTTTATTTTTAAGGACAGTGATGCTATTCAAAACAGTATAACTACATATCTTTTAAAGAAAGGGGTGTAGTTCTTAGTGACCAAGAGTAGCAAAAAGAAATATTTTTCTGATTTAATTGGTGAATCCTATAAAAACTGGGTAAATACAAAAATTATATTTGATGGTGGAACTGGAAGTGGAAAAACATATTTTATAATAAATATACTTGGTGTATATGCAAAGAAAAATAAGAAGAAAATGCTTTATCTTTGCAATCGTGCAGAATTGAAGGAGCAGATAATTGCAGATGCAAAAAAAGCTCATGTAGATGATGTAATGTATGTCACTACATATCAAGCAATTCAAAATCGACTGCGTGGTGGCGAAATAATACCGCATTATGATTATGTCATTGCTGATGAATGCCATTATTTCACAAATGATGCGTTGTTTAATGAGTATACGGATAAATCATACAGATACGTAATGACACAAGAGCAGAGCGTAGTGATTTATATAAGTGCAACAGCCAAAGTTTTTTTCAAATGGCTAAGAAAAAGAAATTTGGTTGCTGAAGATCATTATTTTTTGATTCCCAAGTCTTACGATTATGTCAATAAAGTTTATTTTTACGATAAGAAATTACTAATTCCAAAAGTAGATCAGATTTTACAGACAGAGAAAGAAAGTAAGATTATAATTTTCTGCAACTCCACTACACGTATGCTTGAGCTATATAAAACATATGGAGAAAATGCCAATTATGTTGCGTCAAAATCAGCGAAGAATGTCAAAGAAATATGTGATGAACACTGTATATATGAGCATAAAGACGGAACGGTCACGTTTGATAAAAGAATCTTAGTTACAACCAAAGTAATAGATAATGGTGTAAATATCAAAGATAAGAATGTAAAACATATATTTTCTGAAATTCTGGATGTTGATTCTACAATGCAGGCACTTGGTAGGAAAAGAAAAATTTCCGATGATGATTCCTGTACATTTTATCTTAAGAATTATGGAGGACAAGCTATTCAGGCACTTATAAATAGTAATGAGCATCAAACCGAACCCATAGAAATGTATAAGAAGGATTACGTTAAATTTTTGAGGGTATACGGGCAAAATCGTAAACGAATTCGAAGCAACCAAATATTTTATACGGAATTTGATGTGGATAAAAATAAGAACAGATTAACCTACAATAAAATGCGATTGAAAAAATACCAGATGGATAATGATGTTTTACAGGAAATGAAAGAAACTTCTTATAAATCTGTTATGGCAGGAATACTTGGACTTGAGCTGGCAGATCGCATTGAAGAATTGGATATTCATGTGGAAGAAAAAGATGATTTTTTAGAATACATGAAATCTATAGAAGGTAAATGGCTTTATGCGGAAGAACGAAAGGAACTTATAAAAAGATTTGAAGATATAGGAGTTAAACTTAGAAGAGCTGGAATAAATACATTTAATGGTGCATTGCAAGATAATTATAAGAATAGATACAAATGTAGATTTCGTAATAAGCAGTTAGATGCAAATGGGAAGTTGACTAAAAAATCTCTAGTGGATAAAAGAAGAACATTAGAAAATGGAGCAGATAATCCTAATAGAGATAAAAAGTATTGGATTCTGGAATGATTTTATATGGGGGCGAATTGACACTTCACTATATATTATAGTGAAATGCCAAAACGACCCCAAGAATAAATTGATTATGATTGGTTATTTAAAAGTAGAAGATTGTTCATTTCTAAAAATCACATTTCTGAGGGCCGTTAATACGTTTTTATGTATGGAAACAACTTTATGATTTATCGAAATGTAGATGTCGTACCCCCTTTTTTGAGCGTACTTTCTATTATAAGCTTTACGCCCAAATAGGGGGGTAAAGAATTAAATTGGATGATCTGTTTGATAATTTAGGTCAGGAATAGAAAACACCCCCATTTAAACAGTCTAATATATTCTACCTTTAGTTGGTGCTTTTAAATGGGGGTGTTTTTACAATCTGTATCATAAAGTTGACAAAAGAGAAGTAACAGTTAATGAAAAGTGAATGTTTTACAAGTGTTTTGCGAATATTGCGCAAAGCAATATGAGTAAAACGCAGGTTGAGCTAGGACTGTGAACGAAGTGAACGGGACTAGATTGACCTGACATACTGCCAGAGGCCAGGACATTAATACGAATGAATTTTTACAATGTATGTGTTTGTAATGTATGTCATATCGTCTTTCTTTGTCTGAACCACCCTTTTCCGATAAGTTTCGCAACGCAATCAGAGATTGCTGCTCCACTACAATCGTAAAAGCCTGCGTCACAAAGAAAGAAGCAAAGAAAAGACGCTCTTATAACAACTACACTTTGTTTATCACTGTTTTGTGAAAAAGTAAAAATGGAAGGATGAAGAATTATGGGAAGATACTTAAATATGGAAGATTTAGTTATAGATAAGGAATTTGAAGAGTTACTGCCTGTTCTTACAATGGAAGAATCTGAACGATTAGAGCAGGGGATTTTACAAAATGGTTTGCTTGATTCTATAAAGGTATGGGAAGAACCAGAAACAGGACGTTATATAATTATTGATGGACATAACAGATACCGTATTCTGAAAAAGAATGGTATGACTTTAAATTCCTGGAATTATAAGATCATATATGCTAATGAACTAAAAAACAGGGAAGATGTAAAGCGCTGGATGCTGGAACAGCAGCTCGGACGTAGAAATCTTTCTGAAACAGAAAAATATGAAATAGTTCAAAAGTTTAAATGTGTATTCGAGAAGAGAGCAAAACAGAACCAGTCATTAGGTGGTAAAGGTTTGACAAATTTGACAAAGGTTGATACACGAAAAGAGATGGCAAAAGCAACGGGTGTCTCAGTGGGAACATACAGAAAGATTGATGCAGTTATGAAGTCCGGGAATGAGGATTTAAAACAGAGGTTGCGAAAAAAGCAAGTATCTGTTGATGCAGCGCATAAGGAATTACAGAATACAGAGCATAAAACGATTACTCCAAAGCAGCAGATTGAGCAGTTGGATAAAAGGATAAATGATATAGACAGCACAGTAAAATCTTTATTGAATGAGAAAGATAAACTAACTGCTAGACGTAGTTCTATCTTTTATGCGTTGGATATTAAGTGTCCTGTAAAATATAGGTGGCTGAAAAAGACTGTTTTCCAGCGTTTATGGCAATGTCAGATATATATTGAAAATGAAGGAAATGAAAATGTATTCGGTAATTATTCCGTTTATTCTGATGAATTTCCTTCAGAATACAACTTGGGAGAGGTGCCAGAAAAATATAGAAATGATTTTCGTATGGTATGGAAAGCGGCACATGATGAACTCAAAGCATTGGCAGATGAAGAAGATAAGAAATCTATGGAGGATGCTAAGAGGCTGGATGAACTGTTACAAAATGCTACGATGCTAATTCCAAAAGACGAAGATAAACCCATTTTGAAGAAATTCTATCGTGTACTTGCTAATACATATCATCCCGACAATAAAGAAACGGGAGATACTAATATGATGAAGTATGTCAATAACTTAAAAGTTCTATGGGGATTATCATAGGTATGATTTTTCCCTGTCAAATCTTCAAAAAACGCTGTAAATACAAGGAAAATCGCACTTTCTATAATGCAAAAAAAACTTGCATGGGAAAATGAATGTATTTTACTGACTTGTATTGTACCACATTTGAGATGGTAGGGCAATATAAAGAAAGAAAAAGCACCACAATAGAATTTTTCCGATGAAAGTAAAATTTCAAATTGGTATAAACATGCTCTATACGTTAGCTTAAATCCACGCTCACAGAAAAATAAGCCTTTGTAAAAAAAGGGGTAAGCAATTTACCACCTAAACCATTCTGAACGGTTCTTGTCTGCTCAGACATAGTTTTTCCCTAATGATATACATATGTAATTTGACAGCAATCCGTCTGCAAAAGAGAGAAGAATATATAGAAGGATGATGCAAGGGGGCATTATTTTGATGGTACCCTTATAAGATAGGAGAGTGATTTTTATTAGCAAGAAGAAATCAGAAGCAATTAATATCATGGCTGTAGACGCAGCACAGGTGTACAAGGTCAATGCTGATCCAGAAGCAAGTTTATATTATGGCAAGGCGGTTATATCAGAGAGCCTGTTTTCTAAGTGGATTCGTCAGCATGGCACAGTTACAAACAGCAGAGGCAGGAGTAGAGACTTTATCTCAATGAAATTTAAGTATACCGCCGGTAATCTGTCAACGTATGATCTCAGGAAAATGTACTATGAGAATGGTGCTGTTATTCCATGGAAAGATTACAGGAAGAATGGAGTAGTCAAAGTGCAGTCTATCAATTATAGGATGCTATATCGTAGTACCGGCAAAGCCAAGGAAGGTTCTTGCATTTTTGTCCGGGAATCCTTGCATAAGAAGTACAGAGACTATTTAACTATGGGTTTATGGGATAGGATACCAGATGCATCAGGAGCAATGATTGTAGAGCTGTCTGCATACGCACCATTGATAACAGCAACAGCAGCAGATTTTATTCGGATACCTATTGATAGTATCTTTGTGGCAAAAGATGAAACAGTTCAGAGCATGAGGAAAGCTTGCGTTGTAAAGTATGGCGAGAAGGTCTGCAAGGCTGAAAAATATGAGCCTGATTGGGATGTTATAGAGGAAATCATTAACCAAGACGGATATACATTTTACAAGAAGAAACAAAAAGAACATCCAGAATGGGAATATTTTTATAGGACTAAAGCAGACTTAAAGGAACATGGATATGATCCAGATACAATGCCTGAGAAGCTGGCAGAAACAACATTGGTAGATGGCTGCTATGTGGACAGAAATGATCCTGGAACGCAGATTGAAAATGTACTATGGGATGGCATGGGTATAATTGATGAATCAATATTTCCAGAAAATAGAGAGGGTTTTATCTACTGCCGCAGTCATTTCTTTAAATCCTGTTTGTTTAGGGGGAACATTCAGGAATACTTCAAAGATCATTATGGTGAAGAATATGCCTCTGCCTATGTGACGGATATGTTTGGGCGAAGCTTAAAGGTTTCCGATGTAAAAGTAATCGTTACGGAAAATTCTTTAAAGTGGCTTAAATTCAAAGAGCATATGAGCCAAGATGGAACACCTGCAGCAGCATTTGAATATTGGGCTGACTGGATGAAACAGAATGGTGAAGAGTTTGCTATAGTTAAATCCGCTCACAGTAGCAAGTATGGAGATTATCAGCGTTCTTCCTTCCAGATTAACAATACTCTTCTTACAACGGATAAGGATACATTGCAGAGGATTGCACAGCCAAGTATTGACTATTTTAATGCATTGCAGACAGATGATGAAGCTTATATACGTTTCCTGGAAGTGGAGAGCAGTGCCAGATATTCTATCAATAATGTGCTTGTAGACTTGTACCGCCAGAACAAAGATGTGAGATACTGGGAGTTTTTCAAAGACCACAGGTATAAAAAGGTCAGCACGTTTAAAAAGAACCGACTGCAACAGGGCAAGTTATTCCAAACCGGAGATAATCTGACTATTTGTGGCAATCCGGTAGCATTGTTGATGAAGGTAGTAGGTAAAAATCCAGTAGAGGAAGGTTGTTTCTCATTGGAAGATGATGCGATCCAGTGTTACACAGAGAGGTTTGCAGAGGGTGAATGTCTAGCAGGTTTCAGAAGCCCTCATAATAGCCCCAATAATATTGTACATTTACATAACGTGTGTCCAGAAGCATTGCAGAAGTATTTTCCAAAGCTTGGAAGGAATGTAATTGTAATCAATGGAATGGGTACGGATGTACAGCCCCGTCTCTCGGGCCAAGATCTGGACAGTGATGTTTTGTATGTTACGAACCAGACTGATATAGTGGGGCTTGCCAGGAGAGCATATTTGGAATATCCGACTATCGTAAATGCAATCAATCCAACAGCAAAGTCATATACAAAAAGTATGGAAGATTTTGCTAAAATGGATGCCAGTATAGCAGCCGGTCAGCAGGATGTAGGGGAAGCTAGTAACATAGCACAGCTTGCATTAAGTTATTGGTTTGATTGCGGCTGCGGCTGCAATAGTAGGGAATTGGAAGATGTCTTTATTATCTGCTCTGTCTTAGCGCAGGTAGCAATTGACTCTGCAAAAAGGACGTATGATGTGACTGTATCCAAGGAATTGAACCGCATTAAACAGCTCAGATGTATGAAGCATAAGCCTAAGTATCCAACGTTCTATGCGGATATTCTAAAGTACAAGGACCATAAAAAGCCTGATGATAAGCAACGCATAATCAAGGATGAAGATGTAAAAATATTCAATTGTCCGATGGATATTCTATATCAGATTCTTGAAGATGGCTGCATAGATAGAAGAAAAAACAAGGAACTTAACACCAAGACCATACAGACCAACGGACAGTTTTTAGCTGTAAATTCTTCTAGTACAGCGGCTAACAGACATCAGGTTAGCAAAATCCTTGAATATATAGAAAGCTATAACAAAGCTGTTTCTTGTCTGGATGATAGCTCAGAAGGATATGCAGAGGCTCTGGAAAATGAATTTAAAGCTCTTATGACTGAACTGAAGAATGTCAAAATCAAGCGTGAAACTATGGAATATCTGGTTACATTGGCTTTTAAGACAGGCGATAAATCGTATAGAAATAACCTGTTAATTGTGCTGTATGATAAAAATAAAGATATGTTTTTGAAATGTTTTAAGAAAAATTCACAAATTTAATCTTAAAACCGCACAAATAAAAGGTTCTCAATATCTACATATGGGGAGAGATAGCACGACCGGAACGTAAGCCTAGTAGAGCTTGCCATATAGGTGTCCTCAAACAGCATTTATATGGTACTCTTCCTAGCATGATATTTCAATTTGATTTCCCATCAGGACGAAATTCGTTTATAACGGGCAGGAGAAATCTTGCCCCTATCCTCTTTTATCTTATCTAAAGCCATTTATTTTACATAGGGGTTCGGTGTATTACTGAATCCTTTTTTTATACAAAAAATTCATAATTATACATCTAAACAAATATTAATACAAATGGAGGTAACAACATGACACATGAAGAATTGAGAGAACTTTTACTTAAGAGATTAGAGAAGGAAAAACAGCGTTATATTTCTAAAGTTACAGGAATTCATACAAGCACATTATCTTATTTTAAGACCGGGCGTTTTGCCACACTGCCAGAAAGTCAGTTTGAAGCTTTAAAGAACTATCTTGAAAATTCTTAATCCTATTTCTAGGAAAAATCTCACACACAACACTATTATATATGGAAGGAACATTTTATTTTATGAACAACACAAACGATTATACATTTGAAGAACTATACCAGGCATTACAAAAATTATCGAAAGAAGAGAGAAGTTTATTACCTTTATCAAATTTACAATGCTTTGACAGTATAGAAATGGTAAAGGAGTTAGCAAGGGCATATGAAAGACCGGCAGCAATCTTATTTAAGCTTTCTGGACTTTTGCAGAATCCAACAGAACAATGTTTTATACAATCTGATATAGAACACGTAGAACAAAAGGAAGAAACAACACCAGAAAAATCACAAGAAAATCTCATCTCAAAATTCTATAAACCTTATAAATCTTCTGCCGCATCAGCATGGTACAAGGCATGAGTAATCTAAAAGAAATTCTAAAAAATCTTGATGTTTCCAGACTAAAACTTAAAAATGGCAAGTCAGTAGAAACCGAATTAAAGAGGCATGCAGCAATACTAGCTGATTGTATTCTGGACCAACTGGATAAAGTGTACGATGCATACGAACCAAAGATATATAAGCGTACATATAACCTGTACAATTCTGTATTCGTTGACAATAAGGTAGTGGCAGAGGTCACAGCAAAAGGAGCGGCATTATCAATAACCGTTGGCTTTGATGAAGGAGCTTTACATACTGGATTGGATGGAAAGATTGTAAACACTGCGGTACTGTTAAATGAAGGTTGGCAGACACATGGCAAGTTTGCGAACGTTCCTTATTTTGGATACAGGGAACCAACACACTTCATAGAAAAAGCAATAGAAGCATACAAACAAAAGGTATCAGACCCTTTTGAGGTGCAAATAAATAAAAACTACAACATATAAGCCTGGGAGTTTTCCCAGGCTTTTTTCAATTTACAGGAGGAATTAAATTAAATGGCAAGTAATGTAGATATAAAGCTAATGGCGGGACTAGACATTGATAGTTCAATCCCGCAGATCAAGGATGATATAGCACAAATTCAAAAGAAATTGGAAGCGGCCGGAATTAAGATTAATCTGGTTGCTGAAATTGACGAGCAGTTAAAGGATAGTCTGAAAAAGCTGTCTGGAAATAAGGATGTAGCAACCTCTGGTAAACAGTTGGGTGAGAATCTGGCAGCAAGTCTGATTAATGGTTATAACATTAAATCTAAGGAAGCACAGCGCCAGATTAAGAACCTGACACGTTCTATTTTCCAAATGAGCTATGATGAAATAAAGACGGGCAAAGACAATCCAGAGTTTCTGAATACTTTTAATCAGTTGGGAGAAGTCGTTAAGAATAATGCTAATATCATTAAAGAACGTATGGGGATTTATGATGCATTCTACAGATATTTCCAAGGTCTTTCAAATATCAAAATTCCTAAAATCGTACAGAACGATAAGGACTGGAATGATCTTCGCAAAGTATACGCAGGAAAATTTGTAACGGATCCTAAAAAGAAGGGCATTCCGCTGGACAGCATTTATCAAGAGATGGCTCCAAAGTTCCCTGATTTATTTTCTGGTACACCCGACCAAACAAAACAGTTTGAAGAGATCGTAAAAGCTGTAAAGCTGTATCAGAATGATATTAACGGATTAGAACCAGTAAACTTAAAGAAAGCTGTAGGGTGGGAAGATAACATGTGGTCTGACCTTTTTTCTGATATTGGTATCATGCGAGAGCAGATCAAAGCACAGTTGCCACAGATAGAAGAGGAAGTAAAAGCCTCTGCCCAGAACATTAAAAAGTCGTTGATGGATATAGATGTATCTTTTGACAGTGCCGGAGTGGAGCAGCTGACCGAGAAGGTGAAGGGTTACTTTACATCATTGGATGGTATCTCAGACGAAAATGTGAAGCTACAATTCTTCAAGAATGGGAATGAAGATATTACTTCCTTTAATGCAACCATTGATAAAGGTAGGGGTATTATTGAGAAATACAACTTTGCCTTAAACAATATGGGACAATATGTATATTCCGGTGGAAGTATCATTGATACCACGGGTAAAGATTTTGCGGCGTTGACTGCAAAAGCCTCTGAATATCAGCAAAAATTAGAATTATTAAAAACAACCTATAAAGATTTTCTTTCTGGCGATTCTGCCAATAATCCCTTTAAACAGTTAGTAGATAGCATTGATTTTAGTAACATAACAGACCGTGGTAGCCTAGATGAAATGGTTTCAAAGCTGAAACAGGCAACAGAACAGGCAAAGACATTTAATGCGGAAATTACAAAAAAATGGAGCAGTAATGCCGCTGAAAAGCTTGACCAGTATATAAAAGAACTTCCTGCTGACTTGGATTATCTGGAAGCAAAGTTTAAAGGCGCAAATTTTAAGATGCCAGAGAACATTGTACAGTCTTTTGCCAATATGAGGAAAGAGATTAAAGAAATTAATAATACTCAAGATCCACAGCAAAAGATTGAGGCTTATAACAGGCTGACTGCCGAGCTTAATGATGTAACCAAACAGTATAAGCAGCTGAATTTAGAGCAGAAGAATGCTGAAAAGGATAGCAAGTTACAGACCAACAAGAATCTGTTCAGCACAAATATTGATACCTGGATGAATAAGAATACCACCGCTGCAAAGGTATTTTCTGAACAACTGACTGATATTAAAGCCAAGCTCAGTACAGCAGATTCAGTAGAGTTTGACAATCTAAAACGTCAGTTCCTGAATATCCAGGCAGAAGCAAAGCAAATGGGACTTACCACCAGTGGAGTAGTAAAAGAGATTAAGGAAGGCTTTAATTCTGCCGTAACTAATGTTGTATCTTTTACCGCTGCTATGAGTACCTTCAGGAAGATGGTGGATACTGCAAAGTCATTGGACACATCTTTATTTAATTTACAGGTTGCAACAGGCCAGACCCGTGAAGAAACAAAAGGTCTGATGAACACTTATAACCAAATGGCAAAGGAGCTTGGTTCTACAACTAATGAGATTGCAGAGGCAGCAGATGCATGGTTAAGACAAGGACGTTCCATCGATGAAACCAATGAACTTATCAAAGATTCTGCAATTCTGAGCAAGATTGGTATGATTGATTCTGCTGATGCAACAGAGTATTTGACTTCTAGTTTAAACGGTTTTAAATTATCTGCTGACAGTGCTTTAGCTGTAATTTCTAAACTTAATGCAGTAGATATGAATGCTGCGGCAAGTGCCGGAGGTATTGCAGAATCTATGAGTAAAACTGCTAGCTCTGCACAGCAAGCCGGAGTATCCATTGACCAGTTAATAGGTATGATTGCAACACTGACTGATGTATCTCAGGCATCACCTGAAAACGTTGGCACAGCAATGAAGTCTATTATTTCCAGATACACCCAAGTTAAGGCGAATAAATTTGTTGACTATGAGAGTGGAGATGATCTTTCAAATGTTGAAAAGGTTCTTGCCAAAGTAGGCGTAAAAATCCGTGATGGTGTAACCGATTTTAGGGACTTAGGAGATGTTTTAGATGAACTTGCAGGCAAGTGGAATACTTTAAACGATGTAGAGCAGAACGCTATCAGCTACAATCTGTTTGGTTCGTATCAGAGTAACTTTGGACGTATCCTTCTTTCTAACTGGGATAAGGTTGAGAAGCTGACCGAAATATCAGAAACTTCCAGCACAGAAGCGTTAGATAAGTTTAGCGCCTATACCGATTCTGTACAGTCTCATATCAATTCTATGATCGCAAGTTATGAACATCTGGCATCTGTTATTGCAGACAGTGAATTTCTAAAGGGTGCTGCAGATACCGGAGCTGCATTCCTAGATACAATTTCTGCTATCATTGATAAGTTGGGCGTAATGTCTACAGCTATGGGAGCAGTTACAGCCGGTGCAGCATTAAAAGGACATACCCTTGGTGTGTTCGATAACAACGGTACAGATATAACATTCTTAGGAAAGACCCTAGAAGAAATGAAGCAAGCCTCTGCCGAAGGACAGAAGTTTGGTGGTTTGTTTACATCTAACGTTATCCAGCCTATAAGCAACGCTCAATCTGTTATTGACAATTACAATAAATTGGTTGCAAACCAGTGTGTAAATCAGGATCGCATTAACAGGCTTACAGATGATCTGGATATGAGAAAATATCTGTCCGGGCTTAATGGCGCAGAGGCAGGAATGAAAGGGTATACTGCATCTCTAAACATGGGAACAGCTGCTACTATGGGATTAAAAGTTGCTACAGTTGCCTTGAATATGGCATTTAACATGGCTGTAATGGCAGCAGTAACAGCAAGTGTAAGTTTCCTTGTAAATAAATATAAGGAACTGAACCCAACAATAGAAGAGGCTACCTCTGCGCTTGAAGAAAACCAAAATGAGTTACAACAGCACAATGATAAAGTAAAAGAATTGAGCAATCAGCTGAAAGAGACTCAGGATAGGCTAGAAGAGCTAAATGGTGTAGGTGGCATTAAAAGCCTGACCGATCAGGAAGAAGTAGACAGGTTAAAGAATGTCACAGAGGAGTTGAAAACACAGCTTGCAGTAGAGAAGGAAAGAATAGCACTTAAAGCAAGAGATACACTTTCTTCTGCTGAAAAAGCATACCATGCTTATGATCCCAAATATACAGACCAAGGGGACGAATGGAAGCCACAGGCTGTAGGTGCGCATGGTGCTTACGTCCCTGGTTCTAATGGTGGAAAAATGTCTAATTCCCCTGTAGAAGAGTTGGATAATACCATAAAAGCATATGAGAAAGCGTATGAACAGTTACAGCAAATGCAGGCTGAAATAGATCAAGCCTCTGCCGAAGGTAATTCTAGTGTCGTACAAAAGTTGACTACTGATTACCAGAATAAGCAACAAGAACTTGTAGGCATCAGGCAACATGCTTATGATACATACACAATAGTAAATGGTGTAAATTCTGCATTTAAGGATATTTCAAAATCTGGTGAAGTATTAACAACGGCTGAACAAAGTATGTTTGATGAAACATCCAGAGGAATTGATGTTTATAATGATTTTTTGGGAACTATTCAAAAGACTGCGGTTAATGTAGATGATTTGACTGATAAAACAGATACATACTCTGATGAAGCAGAGCAGTCAGCACAGGCACAGGAAGATTTAAACGCCGCACTGAAAAAGACACCGGAAGGTAAGCAGATTGCAGCAATTAATGAAATGTCTACAGGGTTCGAGAAGATTGACAAGATAATGAAGGATGTCGAGGATAAGGGTACTTTCGACTATTCCGACCTTGCGGATACCAATTTTACAAAAGCCTTTTCTGGTATGGACTCTTATGATAATTTCATCAAAACAGTATCTACATACCCATCTGATTTAGGAAAATGCCAAGATGCATTTAATGATCTTGTTACAGACTTCCTCAATTCTTCTGGCATCATTGATAATCTGACTGATGATACCGCCGACCTTACAACAGCAATGCTCTCTAATATGGGTGTATCTAATGCAGAGGAGTTAGTAACAGAAGCTCTTGCGGCTAAACATGCACAGTTGGCAGCACAGAAGTACATTGATGCAAATGCAAGTAATGATCTGAAAGATGCCACCTTAGATGAATACGTACAGCTTTTAAATGAAGCAAGCGGTTCTGAGGTATCAAAAGCAGCATTAGCACAGTTGGAACTCGCAAAACTGGCTGTAAATAATGTAAAGATTGATACTGCATCAGATATTGAACAGGTTATTGCATTAGCAAATGCTGCCGGAGCAAGTGCAGCAAACTTATTGGAATTGCAGAGAGCAGAGAGTATCTTAGGGCAGATTGAAGCTGGTACATTAGATATGGATGTACCCGGAAACAATCTGCTGGCAGACTATGCTAATAACACCAAGAATAAACTCAACAACAATACATTTAAGTTTGAGTACGAAGAGCTTGACCCTGAGAAATTCAAAAAAGCAATTTATGATGGCGGTGTTAAAACGAATACACCAAGTAAGGGTTCCAAAGGTTCTCAAGGTGCCAAAGATAACTCAACAATCGACTGGATCAAACGTAGTGCGGAATTACTTGAACGTGAAAGTACTCGTCTACAGACTGCTATAGATGATACTTGGAAAGCTTATACAGGATTATCTCAAGCAGATATAGAACGTGTTCAGGAACTGTTTAGTATGAATTTGACTCCAAATTCAGATGAAGTAAATGAACTTTTGGACTATGCTGATAAATTGGGTGTTTCTATCGGAGAACTTCAAGACCTTGCCAACAATAATGGACTAGAGAGCAGACAGTCTCTACTAGAGCAACTGATTGACGTTGATAAACATCGGTTAGATCAAGGTATTGATTCTCTTAACTATTACAAGAACTCCTATGAAGAATATGTAGCAAAGGTTCCTGAATACCGTGACAAGATTGAAAATGGCGGCATCGACATCGAAAGTTTCTCAGGTGATGAGAAAACCAAGATTGAGAACGCTATGAATGCCTATAATTCTTATCTGGACCAGAAGAAAACGAATCTGGAATTGTCTAATACTATTCGTGATAACGAGTTAAAGTATTACACAATTGCTATTGATGAGATAGATAAGAAAAATGCCCGCCTTAGCAATTCTAATGATCTGATTCAAAAGCAGATTGATCTGTTAAATACACAAGGCGTTACTGTTTCTTCCAGTATGTATGACCAACTCATATCCAATACCGAAGGACAGATTGGTTATCAGCAGGAAAAACTGCAAAAGCAAAAGGATCAACTTATCAAAGCTATCACAGAAGAAGACTTAAAAGTTGGTAGCGATAAATGGTACGAACTGAATGACGAGATTATGTCTACTGAGGGCAATATCAAGGACCTTGAAAAAGCACAGGCTGAATATGAAAAACAGCTCCGTGAACTTCCTGTAACCAATCTGGAAAAGCTTGGAAATATTTATCAGTCCATTCTTGATACCATTCAGAACTGGGGCGCTGAAATGGAAGCCTCCGGCAAGACATTGGATGCAGACTACTATCAGAAACTCATTAACAATGCTAATACTTCTATCTCTAATTATAAGGAAGAAATTGAAGCTATTCAGGATGTCATGGAAGACTATAATCCTGGCACTGACAACTGGAATGAGATGAATGATAAGTTGCAGCAGTGTAACTCTTCTATCTCTTCTCTTGTACAGAACATGCATAAGTGGAATGAAGAGCTACTAAAACTTCCTATTGATAAGATCTCCGATGCATCCGACTCTCTGAGCAAGATTGTTGATGGACTGAATGATGTCAAGAGTGAGCATGAGACAGTCATTAGTGCTGTAACAGGTGCTATCAGTGATGAAATTGACCGCCTGAATGACGAAAAGGAAGCCTATGAAGATACGATCAATGACCAGAAGGAAGCTCTGCAAGATAGAATGGACTTACTGGACAAGCAGAATGAGAAGCTGAAACTGCAAGCTCAGTATGAACAGGCACTATATGATTTATCAACAGTCACGACTCAACATATAGATAAAGTGGTTCGTGAGGGTGAAATCACCTACGAGTCCAATGCTGATAATCTTCGCAATGCAGAGGAGTCTGTACAGGATGCCCTTGCTGCATTAAAGAAGCAGGAACTTCAAGACCAGATGGATGCCTTAGATGATGCTTTAGATGATTACAATGATAAGCTGCAAGATACATTGGATTCTCTGCAAAAGATCAGTGATAAATGGTCTGAAATCGCATCTAAGAAGGAACAAGCAGATAACGAAAAGACTGCCACTGATATTCTTGGAAAGAACTGGAAAGATAAGGTTCTCAGTGGAAATGATAATGATATTTTCCAGATGTTCAGTAAGCTGTATACAGATAATGTAGACCAGATCAACAAATATCAGGAACAAATTGATTCCACAGAACATATCTCTTCTCTAATCCAAGAATATATTGATTCCTATAAGGCAGGTATTCTTACTTATGAAGAGGCGCAGGCTGGCATCCATGATCTTGTATCACAGATGAACCAGAAAATGTCTGCCATGGACAACCTACAGAACATCTACAATTACATGGGTAAAGTCTATGACACTGCCGCAGATGGTGATGCGGTATTTGGTGGTATTCAGAAAGCATTTAAGGAATCTGGCGATCAGCTGATCTCATCTTTACAGCAGTATCAGGCGAATGCAGGTCTTATCTCTGAATCTATGAGCAGTTGGCAACAGCTGACCAATAATGTAGAAAGTATCAAGGATATTCTGGAAGATGTGAAAGATAATCTGAAAGATACAGAACGTGATAGTGATAGCAAGAAGGATAAAGATGATAATGTTCGTGGTTCTGGAAACAGTAGAGCAACTGGCAAACATTCTTCTAAGAGTGTATATGGTAGCTCCGGCTTTTCTGCTGAAAAACATCATAGTGGTGTATTCAGTGGTGCTGTGGGTAGTTCTTCTGCTGACAAAACAGATAAGATCAGAGTCCTTGAAGCTGAGAAATTAGGACCAAATGAGATACCGGCGGTACTAGAACGTGGGGAAATGGTCTTTACTCCTGAACAGATGGAAAAGCTTGTAGCAAGTTTTAGTGCTACGGCATACGTTCCTGATAATTCATGGATAAAGAACATGTATCCTTCTGCTACTGTTAATACGAAGCCGAATATAGTCAATGTCTCTGTTGGTGATGTGAAACTGACAGATGTAAGAGATGTGGACGGTTTTGCCAAGGCTATGGGTAAAGATTTTGTTCCGCTTGCAAGACAAGCCATGGCAAGGTTTTAAACATATGGAGAGTATTCAGAAATGGGTACTCTCTTCTTTAATTTAAAGGAGATTTTATGGAAAACTATACAGAGATTTTTAAGAATGTTATTTCTATGGTGCAGGAAATGATTAGTAAGTCTATTAATAAAGCCGCTTATGACAAGACATTCCGAGCTATTGTTATAGATAAGAAGAAAGATGGCGTATACGAGATTGAATACAAGGGCAAGCGTTACAGTGCCAGATGTAAAACGCCAGTAGAAACAGGTAAGATTGTTACTGTATGTGCGCCGCAGAATAAGTGGAATGAGTTGTATATACAGAGTGATGAAGAGTATGTACTGAATGAACTAAGTTCAAAGTTTTTTGCAGATACATTAAAAGGTGGAACTGCATTAGATATAATTGAACAGCTCAGATATGGTCATGGACAGTGTGGATCAGTGTATGTAGACGATTGTACTTATGTAAATGTTTCTATTTCCGAAGGCTGGTATAACTTCCTATGGATACCTCACAGAAATGGTGGCACTGCAGGCGACAATTTTAAATATGGCACACTGACACTATATCCTATGAATATGACGGGGAATGTGTACGTGATCCAGTATTCCCAGGGGAAGATTAGTATGGTGAAGGTGCTGTAAGATAGATCAGAAAACTGAATAAATGGAGTAAAAGGATTTATAGGGCGCTCTTAAATGGGGCGTCCTGTTTTAATATATAGCAAAAGATAAGAAGGAAAACTATGGATAATAAATATAATATTCCTATTTGGGAAAAAGTAAATCTAACTTTGGAAGAATATGCTGCATATTCTGGCATTGGAATTAATAAACTTCGTGAATTATCAAATGATGAACATTGTCCATTTGTATTATGGGTAGGGACCAAAAGACTGATAAAACGTGTGTTATGTGACAAATACATAGAAAAACTATATTCAATTTAAAGTGTGCAGAGGCTTCATTTATGGTACAATAGTAATATCATATTGAGGCTCTTTTTTATGTTAGAAAGGGCTGATTAAATGGCAACAAAAAGAAAAGATACAAAAGGAAAATTACTGAGGAAGGGGGAAAGTCAAAGAAAAGATGGTACTTATATGTATTGCTGGACAAATAGGTTAGGAAAGAGGGAAACCATTTATGCAAGTACCCTGGAAGAGTTAAGAGAAGAAGAAACTATAATATTTCAGGAAATAGTGCAAGGAATAAACCGCCAATCTATTGTATTAAATGGACAAATTGAGCGGTATTTGAGGACTAAAAAGAAGCTGAAAAAATCCACAAAGGCGAATTATAAATACTATTATGAACACATAATACAGGATTCTGTTCTTGGAAAAATGCGGATAAATGATATTCGTAAATCAGATATATTATTGTTTTATAGTGATTTATATGATGACGGAATGGCTCCGGGAACAATAAAGATATTACAGAAAATCATACGTCCTGCGCTACAGTTGGCATGTGATGATGATATTCTTTCAAAAAATCCTGCGGATGGTTGTACGAAAGAGTATGAGGAAAATCCGGAGAAGAAGTATGCTCTTACATTAGAAGAAGAGCAGGAGTTTCTTGATAGGATACGAAATAGACCTAGAATGAAAAGGCATTATCCTGTATTTGCTATCATGCTAAAGACTGGTATGCGCATTAGTGAAGTTGTCGGATTGACTTGGGATGATGTAGATATGCAGAATAGGACAATAAATATTAATCACCAGATCCAATACAGAAATGTGGATGGTCATGCTAAATTTTATGCAGAGGTTCCGAAAACAAGTGCAGGAGTGCGGATGATACCAATGCCAGATGAAGTATATGAGTTATTTCGTGAGCAGCGGAAAATATGGCTGCAAACTCCTAAATTGCCTGATTTCCAGGTTGATGGATATTCAAATTTTGTATTTGTATCTAATAAATCAGGAAAATGTTTGTCTCATAATAGTATGAGAAGGACACTGCGGGCAATTGTGAATATGAATTCTAAAAGAGAGTGCCAGCTTCCGAATATATCTCCGCATATTTTAAGGCATACAGCATGTAGCAGACTGGCAGAATCAGGTTGTGATATAAAAGTTATCCAATATTTGCTTGGTCAGATCGATATAAGGACTACTATGAGGGTATATAATCACGTTGATTTAGACAGAGTAAAACGAGAGCTGAATCGCCTGGAAGCCTTGAAAAATAAGGGTTTTGAGGACAAAATTTTTACACCAATTTCTACACCAATTTCTACACCAAATTTACACCAATTGCCCGATAAAATATGTAGAGTTATGTAGGTTTATGTGACTTTGGTAGAATCGAAATATGATTAAAATTTATCAAAAAGATGTGAAAAGACAGAAAAACATCAAAAAATGCCCTAAAAACAACAAAAAACCTCTTGCAATTTCAAAAAAATAGTATTATAGTTACAACTAACAAGTGAATAAGATCTTCAGGGCGGGGTGTGAATCCCCACCGGTGGTATAGCCCACGAGCCGCAAGGTATGATTCGGTGAAATTCCGAGGCCGACAGTACAGTCTGGATGAAAGAAGATAGAGAACAGGATAGATGATATAGTAAGATATAGCATCAGATATTTGTTGAACATCAGCTCTGAAACAGTAATTGTTTCAGGGCTTTTTGATTTTTAGGCAGTGTTTGAGTTATTTAAAAATTATCATGAATTTCCCATTTTTTACAAAACGCTCTGGAGAATACGATAGGATCCAGGGCGTTTTTTGATGCCATGCATATTGCGGGATGCATTAGAGATGTGTCAACGGATTAGGCGTTCCTGAAAGAAAACGAGGAGGCGAAAGTTTGAAAAAAACAGAGAATTACAGTGAAGACGAAAAATATATGTCCGTAGCCATTGAGCTGGCGAAGAAGGGGTACGGCTATACAGCGCCAAATCCGGTAGTTGGGGCAGTGATCGTAAAAGATGGCTGTATTATTGGTCAGGGATACCATGAAAAATATGGAGAACCTCACGCGGAGCGGAATGCGTTGGCTTCCTGCAGCCAGTCTCCAGAAGGCGCCACGATCTATGTAACGTTGGAACCCTGCTGTCATCACGGAAAGCAGCCACCATGCACAGATGCCATCATAGAAGCAGGTATCAGCCGGGTAGTGACCGGTTCCGGGGATCCCAATCCATTGGTGGGTGGAAAAGGAATCCGGATTTTAAAGGATCATGGAATACAGGTAACAGAACATGTGTTGAAGGAAGAATGCGACGGATTAAATCCGGTATTTTTCCATTACATCCAGACTGGCCGCCCTTATGTGACCATGAAATACGCCATGACTATGGATGGAAAGATCGCCGCTTATACCGGTGCTTCCAGATGGGTGACCGGGGAAGAAGCCAGGCATCATGTACATGAACAGCGAAAGAAAAATACTGGGATCATGGTGGGGATCGGTACGGTACTGGCAGATGATCCTATGCTTAACTGCCGCATAGAAGGAGGCAGAGATCCCATCCGTATTATCTGCGATACTCATTTAAAGACGCCTGTGACCTCGAAGATCGTAAAAACCGCAAAGGATATTCCTACTATCATTGCCTGCTGTGTATCAGATGAAGAACTGCAAAGGCCTTATAAAGAGGCGGGCTGCAAAATACTTTTAACAGAGAAGAAAATGGGCCATATTGATCTGCAGCATCTTATGGAGCTGTTGGGGAAAGAGAAGATAGACAGCGTTCTGTTAGAGGGCGGCGGTACTCTTAACTGGGCGGCATTAGAAGCGGGGATCGTTCAGAAAGTACAGGCATATATAGCGCCAAAGCTTTTTGGGGGAACAACGGCCAAGACTCCCGTAGAAGGAAGAGGCGTAGAAGAACCGGATCAGGCATTTCTGATCAAACATAAAAAGGTCAGAGTTCTGGGAGAGGACCTGCTGATAGAAGGAGAGGTGGAGAGAAATGTTTACGGGGATCATTGAAGAAAAGGGCACGATCAGTAAAATTATGAAAAACGCCAGTCAGGCAGTCCTTACTATAAAAGCGCAGAAGATCATGGAAGATATCCATAAAGGAGACAGCATTGCAGTAAACGGGATCTGTCTTACGGTTACAGCATTTTCTAAAAATGAATTTCAGGCAGATGTAATGCATGAAACATTAAACCGCACTGCACTTAAAATGCTAAAGCCGGGAAGCAGTGTAAATCTGGAGCGGGCTATGGCAGCAGGAGGCAGGTTTGGAGGTCACATGGTATCCGGTCACATTGACGGTACCGGAAAAATCGCAGAGATAAAAGAAGACAGTCTGGCGATCTGGTACACCATAGAAGCACCGCCACAGATCCTTCGATATATTGTAGAAAAAGGTTCGATTGCCATTGACGGAATCAGCCTTACAGTAGCAAAGGTAACGCAGACAACTTTCTCTGTTTCTACCATACCCCATACAAGGAGTGCTACTACATTAGGAGAGCGGAGACCAGGAGATCTGGTCAATCTGGAAAATGATATTGTAGGGAAATATGTGGAAAAGTTCATATGTGAGAAAAATACTCACGGAGCAATAGTGGATAAAAATGAGAAAAAAACTCACGGAATAACGAGAGAGAAACTGATGCAATACGGGTATTAATGGATATGAATTAAAAAATCCCGAAGTACGTAGAGAAAAAGAGAGGAGAAATATCATGGATCAGAGGAAGAATACAGAAAATGGATTTAATGAAAATGGATTTAATACAGTAGAGGAAGCACTGGAAGATTTAAGACAGGGAAAACTGATCCTTGTTACAGATGATCCGGACAGAGAAAACGAAGGGGACTTTATCTGTGCGGCAGAATTTGCAACCACAGAAAACATTAATTTCATGGCAGTCCACGGAAAAGGCCTGATCTGTATGCCAATGTCAGAAGCTTATGTGGAAAAATTGCAGCTTCCTCAGATGGTCACAAAGAATACAGATAACCATGAAACTGCGTTTACCGTATCCATTGACTGTGTTGATACTACAACCGGTATCTCTGCAGCAGAGCGTTCTATCACTGCCATGCGCTGCGTAGCAGAAGATGCAAAACCGGAAGATTTTAGACGTCCGGGCCATATGTTCCCTCTTCTTGCAAAGAAAAATGGTGTTTTAGAGCGTAATGGACATACAGAAGCAACGGTTGATCTGTGCCGCCTGGCTGGTTTAAAGGAATGTGGCCTCTGCTGCGAGATCATGAAAGAAGACGGAACCATGATGCGCACCCCGCAGTTAAAGGAACTGGCGAAAGAATGGAATATCAAATTTATCACTATCAAAGATCTTCAGGAGTACAGAAAAGTCCACGAACAGCTGGTGGAGCGGGTGACTATAACGAAAATGCCTACAAAATATGGCGTGTTTAAAGCTTATGGATATATAAACCGACTGAACGGAGAACATCACGTGGCATTGGTAAAAGGTGATATAGGAAACGGGGAAGATGTGCTTTGCAGAGTCCATTCAGAATGCCTTACTGGAGATGTGTTCGGTTCCCTGCGCTGCGATTGCGGTCAGCAGTTTGCTGCAGCTATGACACAGATTGAAAAAGAGGGCAGAGGCATCCTGTTGTATATGCGCCAGGAAGGCAGAGGAATCGGCCTGATCAATAAATTAAGAGCCTATGAACTGCAGGAACAGGGAATGGATACCTTAGAAGCCAATCTTGCTCTTGGTTTTAAGGGAGATGAAAGAGAATATTATATCGGCGCCCAGATATTAAGAGACCTGGGAGTAAGAAGCATGCGTTTACTTACCAATAACCCGGATAAAGTGTATCAGCTGTCTGCCTTTGGCATTAAGATCACAGAGCGGGTACCGATCCAGATGCAGGAAACAGAATATGATCATTTTTATCTGCAGACCAAGAAGATCCGTATGGGTCATATGCTGCAGTAATATTAAAATAACATACATATACGAAAGGAAACAAAAATCATGCGTACATTAGAAGGAAAAGTAGTAGCAAGAGAGATCAAAGTAGGAATCGTAGCAGCCAGATTTAATGAATTTATTGTATCAAAATTAGTGGCAGGTGCCAGAGACGGCCTGCTGCGCCATGATGTAAAAGATGAGGACATTGATCTTGCATGGGTTCCAGGAGCTTTTGAGATCCCGTTGATCGCATCTAAAATGGCAAAAAGCGGAAAATATGATGCAGTGATCTGCCTGGGAGCTGTTATAAGAGGAGCAACCAGCCATTATGATTACGTGTGCAGTGAGGTTTCTAAAGGCATTGCCAGTGTGTCTTTAACAAGCGATATTCCGGTCATGTTTGGAGTTCTGACCACGGATAATATTGAACAGGCCATTGAGCGTGCAGGAACAAAAGCAGGAAATAAAGGCTATGACTGTGCCCTTGGTGCTATTGAAATGGTAAACCTGGTGCGTCAGCTGGAAAATTGAAAAGCAGAAAATGCAAAATATGGATCATGAGATTGGCAATAACAATCGTGAACGCAAAAAAAGCCGCCCATCCAGGCGGCTTTTGGCGTATATTATTTCTTTTCACTTTTCTTTTCCCGTACTTTCTCATGCACCTTAAGAGGCATCATCAGATGCTCGATCATGATATTGTAAGCTTTCTGGCCATCCCCTTCTTTCAATGCGTTATAATAAGCCAGATGTTCATCCACAGTTCCCTGGATACGGCCTTCTGTGGAAAGGGCATCCTGAGAGGTTAAGTGGATCAGGTACAGCAGGCGCTGGAAGATCTGGTTGAATTCATCATTGTGGAGATAGTTGACGATAAGCAGATGGAACTGATGGTCATAATAAATGAAATCTTCCAAAGCGTCAGAATTTAATGCTTCTTCCATGTTATCCAGGATCATTTTTAAACTGCGCAGCAACTCTTTTCCTTCTTTGGTATCTGTCTGTGATGCGATCACGGTGGTACAGAAGCCTTCAATAGCGCAGCGGATCTGGATACTGTCTTTCATATCCTTTTCATTTAACTGACGGATCATAAAGCCTTTGCTTGGTATAATGGTGATATAGCCGTCCTGGCTTAAACACTGGAGGGCTTCACGCATAGGGGTTCGGGAAATTCCTATTTTTGCGGACAGTTTTGTTTCGGAGTAGAGCTGTCCCGGCTCTAGTTCGCCGTTTAAAATGCCGTTTTTAATGGAATCGTAGGCCTGCATCTGCAGGAAGCTTTTTTCTTTCATTTCTTGTATCCATATCCTTTATATTTAAATCAAATTCTGTATACAATCTTAAGGCTAAAGTGTTATGTCTGTCAAGAAAAACCATTGATTTTCCTATTATTTTCCCCATTTTTTTGCCGGATAGGGGATATTTTCAAATCAAGTCTTGTATAGAAAAGTAACTTATTGTAAACTGAAAGTATCTATTTTGTATATATATGACAAGGGTATAAGAAAGTGCATTATCAGAAATGCACAAAAACATCGTTAAAAATTTGTTGACTTTTATTTCGTTGAAAATCTTGACAGTATACCGACATACCGGTATACTGGTATACAGATGGGCGAGAAAAAAGCCAACAAAGAAAATAAAAACCAATTTTAAGGAGGAACCTAAAATGTGTGTTTATGAAATGGGTAACTTAAGAATTGTTGATCTTTCCAAGATCCTGGATCCAAAGACAGAGAGCAGAAGATGCCATCTGTTCCGCTTCAATACCGGCGGTGCTATCCCGGATTTCCACACCAACATGGATCTGATGAGCCATCTGGGAACCCACTGTGAGTGCCCTTATCATCATGATGATAACTGGCCATCTGTAGCTGAGCTGCCTTTAACCACTTTCTTAGGCCGTGCAGTATACGTAGACTTCAAGGAGACTGTTGCTAAGCGTGGACATATCACCGCTGCTGACTTAGACCGTGAAGCTGGAAAGGTAAGAGAAGGAGATATCGTTATCATCGACTCTTCCTACAAGCTGTATCCATTTACACCTGATACCAACACTGACAAGGATCAGCGTCTGTTAGTTGGTGCTGAGAGCGCTGAGTGGTTCAAGGCTCACAAGGTAAAAGCTGTTGGCTTTGGTGATGGTGTTTCCATCGAAAACTGCAACGAAGATGTTAAGCCTTTCCATGACATCTTAATGGCAGAGAACATTGTATTCCTGGAAGTTTTAAGAAACTTAGAGCAGCTTAAGAAGGATGTATTCTTCATGAGCTATTCCCCACTTCCAATCCTTGGACTGGATTCCAGCCCTGTTCGTGCATATGCAATTGAAGGACTTGCTGAGTTCTCCGAATAAACCCCGGACTTTTAAAAGACTGCGCCCACGCATAAGAAGAGTTTATGCAGGGCGCAATCTGCTTTAAGGCACAGTGTAAACGTTAAACGTAAGAATGGGAAAAGGAGAAAGTAAAATGCGTATTGCAGTGATCGGTGCAGGAGCAATGGGTTCTATCTATGGTGGACATCTTTCCCAGCATAATGATGTTCTTTTAGTAGATACCAATGAAAAAGTAGTAGAGCAGGTTGCAAACAACGGTCTTCTGATCGATGAAGACGGAACCACTCATACTTATCATCCAGGTGCAGTCAGCAACACGAAAGGACAGGAACCGGCAGATTTAGTGATCCTCTTTGTAAAGGCTCTGTTCTCCAGGGCAGCATTAGAGGGTAACCGTGGTCTGATCGGACCAAACACCCGCCTGATGACTTTACAGAACGGTGCGGGACACGAAGATCTGTTAAAGGAATTCGTTGATGAAGACCATATCGTTATCGGTACAACCGAAGATAATGGTGCTGTTCTTGGAATGGGACATGTTCGCCGCGGCGGAACCGGTGTTACCAATGTTGGTATGCTGGTAGAAGACAAGGAAGGTTTCCTTCCTCAGTTAAAAGAAGCATTTGACCAGTGTGGTTTTAATGTAAAGATCCATGAAAACATCCAGACTCTGATCTGGGACAAGCTGTTTACCAATGTTTCCTTAAGTGCCCTTACAGGTGTTCTCCAGGTAGACATGGGCTACATTGCAGCTAACGAGTATGCGTGGGATCTGTGCTGCCAGCTGATCCATGAGACAGTAAAGACAGCAGCAGCAGCCGGACTGAATTTCGATGAAGAAAAAGTTCGTGAAAAAGTTAAAAATACTTCCATCAACAATCCAAACGGCTGTACTTCTATCCGTGCAGACCTGCGTGATGGCAGAAGAACAGAAGTTGATACCATCAGCGGCGCTGTAGTACGTGCAGCACACAAGTATGGTGTGGAAGTTCCGGGCCATGAGTGCATTGTACGTCTTGTACATGCAATGGAAGGCAGAAACAAATAAAAGCTTTTATTTATAAAGGCTTTAAATAAAATAAAGGGAGAGAAAAAATGATCTTTTCATCTATCAAGAATGGTGATTCTTTTGAAAAGTACCCTGCAGCGATCCAGACTGCATTAGAGTACTTAAAGAGCCACGATTTCGCATCTATGGAACCTGGTGTATATGAGATCCAGGGAAAAGACATCTATGCTCAGGTATTTGATGCCATGACAGAAGATGTTGCTGACAGACGTCCGGAGTCTCATGAGAAATATCTGGATGTACAGTTCTTAGTATCCGGAAGAGAGCGTCTTGGATTTACCAAGAACACCGGAAACTACAAAGTAGCAGAGCACATTAAGGAAAGAGACCTGATCTTCTATGAGTCTGTAGAAGATGAAGGATACATTGAGTCCCGTCCGGGATGTTTCTGTGTATTCTTCCCATCCGATATCCATCGTCCACAGGTTATCTCCGGCGAAGCTATGAACCTGCGCAAGGTTGTAGTTAAGGTAAGCGTAGCACTGCTGTAATTATATTACGGGGGCAGTGTCGCTGCGTACAGGATAATTGTGTATATAAAAATTTTATAGATCAGTAAACTTAGCAGCTCAGCATGTAATACTGGCCTGAAAGACGATTTTCGGGCCAATATGCTGAACTGCTATAATATTGGAAAAATCCGTAAAAAAAGTGTTAAAAAATGCGTTAACGCAAGTTAACAGCAAGAAAATATTTGAAAAATCAATTTGTAAAACCAGTAGGAGGATTTACCGGTATGTTTAAAAAATTGGCAATGGCTGTGGGGGTTATTTGCCTTATGGGTATGCTTACAGCCTGTGGACGTACTTCCGAACAGAAGGTGACAGAGATTCGCGTAGCTTTCAACCAGAACGAGAACCATCCGCAGTATCGTGCCATGAAAGCATTTGGGGAAAAATTTGAGAAGGAAACAAACGGACGTTATCATGTAACCATTTATCCTAACGGGGTATTAGGAGAGCAGGGAGCAATGGCTGAATTTATCCGTACAGGAGCGCTGCAGATGGCAATTGTGCCATGTTCCGTTCCGGAAGGATATGACGCTGACTTTGCGATCGTAGGTGCACCTTATCTGTATGATAATATCGATCATCTTGAAAAAGCAACATTAAACGGGGTATTTGATGATCTGTTTGCATCTACTGAAAAATACAAATTCCGTGTACTGACTGTTTATACAGCAGGCGAGAGAAATGTATATGCAAAGAAACCGATCAATTCTGCAGACGATCTTAAAGGTATGATCATTCGTGTAAATGACAGCCCGACCTATGTAGAAATGGCAAAACTGATGGGCGGTAACGGAAGCGTTATGGCACAGTCTGAGGTTTACACAGCACTGCAGCAGGGCGTTATTGATGCAGCTGAGAACAGTGAGCTGGTTTACCGTGACTTCAAGCATTATGAGGTAGCTCCTTACTATGCTTACACCCGTCACATTGTACATCCTGACGTAGTACTTGCAAGTACCGCATTCTTAAATTCCTTAAGTGATGAAGACAGAGAGATCTTCGACAGACTGATCAAGGAATCCACTGAAGAAGAATTTGAAACATTTAAACAGGATATTGAAGTAGCAAAGAAAGATGCCGAAGAAGCCGGAACCCAGTTCTGCTATCCGGATACCAACGAACTGCGTGAGCGCTGCATGCCTCTGTTAAATAAGATCGCAAACCAGTCTGACATGACAAAGCAGATCTATGACGCAGTAGTAGCTTTAAGAGAGGAGGACAATAAATAATGAAAACATTAAAACATGGATTAGACCGCTTTTTAGCTTTCGTCTGTATCGTTGATTTTATCGTTATGGTCCTTCTTACCGTATACCAGGTAGTAGTCCGCTATGTGTTCAAAAGCCCAAGCAGTGTCAGCGAAGTTCTGACCCGTTACTGCTTTGTATGGCTGATCCTTCTGTCCGCAACCTATGTGTTTGGACAGCGTGATCATATCTGCATTACTTATTTAAAGGATAAACTGAATGGCAGCACCAAGAGACTGTTAGATGCTGCGATCGAAGTAGTTATTATTCTCTTCTCTGCGCTGATCCTGGTTTATGGTGGTTCCGTTATCACAACCATGAACATGCTGCAGTATGACTCTATCCTTAAGATCCCTACAGGAACCATTTACAGTATCATTCCTGTATGTGGCGTACTGATCATTTTCTACAGCATCTATAATCTCACTGTAGAACTGAACAAGAAAGAAGGAGGAGAGTAAGTTATGTCTATCGCAGTTCAGGTTGCCCTGGTAATGGTCGTTCTTCTGGTTTTATTACTGGCAGCAGGTGTGCCCATCGGTGTGGGAATCGGACTTTCTTCCGCAGTTTCCATGATCTGCATGCTGCCATCCAATGTAGCGTTTGCAACATCCGCACAGAGAATTTTCGCAGGTTCCAACTCATTCTCACTGATCGCGATCCCGTTTTTCATTCTTGCAGGAAACATTATGAATAACGGTGGTATCGCATTAAGACTTGTAAACTGTGCAAAGGTCATCGGCGGCCGTATGCCTGGTGCATTAGCACAGTCCAATGTAATCGCAAACATGCTTTTCGGTGCGATCAGTGGTTCCGGTGCAGCAGCTGCTGCAGCCATCGGAAGCACCATGGGACCGCTGGAAGAGGCCGAAGGCTATGATAAGAACTATTCCGCAGCAGTAAACGTTGCATCAGCACCTGTTGGTATGCTGATTCCCCCAAGCAACACTATGATCGTTTATTCTACGGTTGCAGGAAGTGTATCTATTTCCGCACTGTTTATGGCTGGTTATGTTCCTGGTCTCATCTGGGGCTTAGGCGTTATCATCCTGGCAACCATCACAGCAAAGAAATTAGGCTACAGAGGCGAAGCAAAGCTGACAGCCAGCATTGTATTAAAGACTTTCTGGCAGGCGATCCCAAGCCTTTTAATGATCGTTATTGTAATCGGCGGTATTCTTTGCGGTGTATTTACCGCAACCGAAGGTTCCGCAGTAGCAGTTGTTTATGCAACCGTTCTTTCCTTAATTTATGGTTCTATTAAAATTAAGGATATTCCAAGGATCGTACTGGAGTCCGCAAAGATCACAGGTACCATTACTTTCATGATCGGACTTTCTTCTATCATGTCCTGGGCAATGGCATTTACCGGAATTCCGGATATGGTAGCTGCAGCTGTTCTTGGTATTACAAGCAATAAGATCATCATCTTCCTGTTAATTAATATCATCCTGCTGTTTGTAGGTACTTTCATGGACCCGACACCAGCAATCCTGATCTTCACTCCAATCTTCCTGCCGATCTGCACAAGCCTTGGAATGAATGCAGTTCAGTTTGGTATCGTACTTTGCTACAACCTGTCCGTAGGTACCATTACACCTCCTGTAGGAACCATCCTGTTTACAGGCTGTAAGGTAGGCGGCGTTACTATTGAAAGTGTCATCAGCCACCTGCTGCCATACTTTGTAATGATCATCATCGGTCTGCTGCTTGTGACCTATGTTCCTGTACTTTCACTGGGACTGCCGTCACTGTTAGGCTTACTGTAGGAAATTGTGCGTAAGCAAAATAGCATAAAGAATAATGAAACAGGCGTCATCGGAATTTTACCGGTGGCGTCTGTTTTTTAAATGTGCTATACTATAAAAATAGTACGATAAATTAATTAGTTGTCATAAAATTATAATGACCAGCATACACATATACATAGCGAAAATGAAAAAGGACTGCAAAGTGCCTTTTCGCCACAAAAGCGGGGTGACTTATTGAACATCAGACAATCTCAGGAAGAACTGGAACTTGTAACTTTAAGCCCGTATGCCTCTTTTTCTGCAAAAACAAAGGGCAGAGACAGGCAGGAACCTCTCTGTGATATCCGGCCGGAATACCAGCGGGACAGGGACCGTATTCTGCATTGTAAGGCATTTCGCCGTATGAAACATAAGACCCAGGTATTTCTTGCGCCTGAGGGAGATCATTACCGCACAAGACTTACCCATACATTAGAAGTGTCACAGATCGCAAGGACCATTGCGAAAGCCCTGCGGTTAAATGAAAGTCTCACCGAAGCTATTGCATTAGGGCATGATCTGGGGCATACGCCCTTTGGACATTCCGGGGAAGCTATTTTAAATGTGATCTGCGAGGATGGTTTTACCCACTATGAACAAAGCGTCCGAGTAGTTGAAAAGCTGGAAAAAAATGGAAAAGGTTTAAATCTTACCTGGGAAGTGCGGGATGGGATACGAAATCACCGTACAGCCGGTCATCCTTCTACCTTAGAAGGCGGCGTGGTCCGTCTCTCTGATAAGATCGCCTACATCAACCACGATATAGATGATGCCATCCGGGCGAAGATGTTTGAGGAGAAAGACCTTCCTGTCTGCTATACAGATGTGTTAGGCCACAGCGTCCGGGAGCGTTTAAATATCATGATCCACGATATTATCTTAAACAGTCTGGATAAGCCGGGGATCTTTATGTCAGAAGGCATGGAAGAGGCCATGATGGGTCTTCGTCAGTGGATGTTTGACCATGTATATAAAAATGAGATCCCAAAAGCAGAAGAGGGAAGAGCCCAGCAGATGCTTTCCCAGCTTTATTTCTACTATATGGATCATGTAGATGAGCTGCCACAGGAGTATTTAAACTTCTTAGATGCGGGAGAAAAAGTCTCGCGGGTGGTTTGCGACTACATAGCAGGCATGAGTGATATCTATGCCATTGACCAGTTTGAAAAATTATTTGTTCCAAAACGCTGGAACGTATATTAAAACAGGGGCAATGTTTTTGTGCCCGATATTACTTTAACAGAAGGGAGAAAAAGCATGTACTATCCGGATGAAGTCATAGAGGAAGTAAGAATGAAGAATGACATCGTAGATGTGATTTCAGGATATGTAAAGCTGCAGAAAAAAGGAGCCAATTATTTTGGCCTTTGTCCTTTCCATAATGAAAAATCACCTTCTTTTTCCGTTTCTCCGGGAAAACAGATGTATTACTGCTTTGGCTGCGGAGCTGGAGGAAATGTTCTTACCTTTGTAATGGAATATGAAAACTATACCTTTCAGGAAGCCCTTCAGTCCCTAGCAGACCGGGCGGGAGTTACTCTTCCAAAGATGGAATACAGCAAAGAAGCCAGGGAGCAGGCGGAATTTCGTGCCAGACTGCTGGAGGTAAATAAGCTGGCAGCCAATTATTTCTACTACCAGATGAAGCAGCCACAGGGAAAAATCGCATATGAATATTTCCATGACAAGCGAAAGCTTACAGATGAGACCATGCTCCGGTTTGGCCTTGGCTATTCTAATAAGACCAGTGATGATCTGTACCGTTTCCTGAAAGAAAAAGGCTATGATGATGCATTTTTAAGCCAGACAGGCCTTGTGACCATTGAAGAGAGAGGCGGAAGAGATAAATTCTGGAACCGTGTTATGTTCCCAATCATGGATGTGAACAACCGTGTCATCGGTTTTGGCGGCCGTGTCATGGGAGATGGGGAGCCGAAATATTTAAACTCACCGGAGACAAAATTATTTGATAAAAGCCGGAATCTGTATGGTTTAAACTATGCAAGGACCACCAGGGAAAAATACATGCTGGTATGTGAAGGCTACCTGGATGTGATCTCCATGCATCAGGCGGGCTTTACCAACGCAGTGGCATCTTTGGGAACAGCCTTTACCAGCCAGCATGCAGGTGTTTTAAAGCGGTATACGGACCAGGTGATCTTAACCTACGACAGTGACGGTGCCGGTATCAAGGCTGCGCTGCGTGCCATTCCTATATTAAGGGATGCAGGTATTTCTGCCAGAGTTTTAAATATGAAGCCATACAAGGACCCGGATGAATTTATTAAAAATATGGGGGCTGATGCCTTTAAGGAGCGGATCGCCCAGGCAAAGAACAGCTTCCTATTTGAAATAGATGTATTAAAACGGAACTATCAATTAGAAGATCCGGAGCAGAAGACGAAATTTTATCAGGAAACAGCAAAGAAGCTTTTACAGTTTGGAGAACCGCTGGAGCGGGATAATTACATCCAGGCAGTATCCAGGGAGCAGATGATCAAAGAAGAGGAGCTTCGCCAGCTGGTAAACCGTCTGGGAATGCAGATGGGCTTAAAAGCCGGTGACAGCTACAGGGAAGATGCTTCCGGAAGAAATGTTATTTCCAGGGAAAATGGAAGCGGTCCAGGTAATGATATGGGCCGGCCGGAATATGGCGGCAATCCTTATGAGGGACAGGCAGCGCAGAACCAGGCGGCCATAAAGAAAACAGGAAGAAAGCAGGAGCGGGAAGACGGCATACGAAGATCCCAGAGACTGCTGCTTACCTGGCTGATCGAAAATCCGGCGTTATTTGACAAGATAAAAGGCATTATAACAGCCGATGATTTTGTGGAAGACCTGTACCATCAGGTGGCAGTCATGGTATTTGAAGGCCATGAAGCAGGAAATGTAAATCCGGCAGGTATTTTAAGCCGGTTCATCAATGATGAAGACCAGTACAAAGAAGTAGCGGCATTATTTAATGCCAGCTTAAAAGAATCCTTAAACAATGAGGAGCAGAAAAAGGCATTTGCGGAAACTGTGATGAAAGTGAGAAAGAACAGTTTGGATACCGCAAGCCGGAATGCGAAAGATATAGCCCAGCTGCAGGAGATCATAAAGCAGCAGGCAGCGTTAAAACAGCTGCATATATCTTTGGATTGATTTAAGGAGGAACACTATGGAAAGAACGCGCAGAGAGGAATCTTTAAGCTTTAAGGAAAAAATGGGACGGCTTTTAGCAGATGCCCGTGCCGGGAAACGGCAGTTGGAATATCGTGATATTTTCCGGTATTTCAGACCAAAAGAGCTGAAAGAGGAAGAACTGGACCGCGTTCTTGACATATTAGCGGAAAACCAGGTTCAGATCCTGGATGAAGGGGAAGAGCAGGATGCAGGGGAAAGTGAACCTGTATCAGAGGAAAAAACGGGGCAGGCGGATCCGGTCTGCCTGTATTTAAAAGAAATTGGAAAAATTTCCCTTTTAACCCCGGAAGAAGAATTAATGCTGGCAAAGGAAGTAAGGGCCGGAAGCAGAGAAGCAAAAGAGAAACTGGCAAGGGCAAATCTGCGGCTGGTAGTCAGTATTGCCAAGCATTACGCAGGCAGGGGAATGGCATTTTTAGATCTGGTCCAGGAAGGAAACCTGGGGCTTATGCGGGCGGTAGAGAAGTTTAATTACGAAAAAGGCTACCGTTTCAGCACCTATGCTACCTGGTGGATCCGCCAGTCCATTACAAGGGCGATAGCAGATCAGGCAAGGACTATCCGCATCCCGGTGCATATGGTAGAAGTCATCAACCGGGTGATGCGAAGTTCCAGAAGGATGCTTCAGGAACTGGGACGGGAACCTACTACTCAGGAAATTGCAGAACGCTTACATATGACCAGCAAAAAAGTAGAAGAAGTGCTGAATATGGCCCAGGAGCCGGTTTCTTTGGAAACACCGGTGGGAGAGGAAGAGGACAGTCATCTGGTGGATTTTATCCAGGATGAAAAAATGTCTTTTTTGCAGGATGAGGCTTCTTTTGTGTTTTTACATGAGCAGCTGATGGAAGTATTAAAAACGTTGACTCCGAGAGAACAGCAGGTATTGTCATTGCGGTTTGGGCTTTATGACGGGCAGCCAAGAACATTGGAAGAAGTGGGAAAGCAGTTTCATGTGACCAGGGAACGGATCCGCCAGATCGAGGATAAAGCCCTGCGCAAACTGCGCCACCCCAGCAGAAGCCGGAAATTAAAGGACTATTTAGAAAGTTGAAGGATAGATATGACAGAAAAGATACAGGAAACAGAGATAAAGAAGACAAGGCTTCGCCTTTCAGAACGTTTAAAGCTGGTTGCTTCTTTTGTGCCGGAAGGCAGCCGGATCGCAGATATCGGTACAGATCATGGATATGTGCCTATTTATCTGGCAGAAATTGGAAAAATTAAAAGTGCTCTGGCTATGGATGTGCGAAAAGGTCCTTTGGCAAGGGCAGATGAACACATAGAAGAATACAGACATGACGTGGGGGATGCAGCTATTTCCATAGAGACCCGTTTAAGCAACGGACTGGAAAAATTACAGGCCAAAGAAGCCGATACAGTTATCATTGCGGGAATGGGCGGTGAACTGGAGATCAGCATTTTAGAGGCTGGAAAGCAGTTATGGAGCAGTATCCGCCACTGGATCTTTTCACCGCAGTCGGATTTGGAAAAGTTCCGCCGTTATCTGAAGGAAAATGGCTTCTTTATTGAAAACGAGGCAATGATACTGGATGAGGGAAAGTTTTATACAGTGATAAAAGCTGGTTTTGGAACAAATGAAAAAGACGCTTGTGTCTGTAAAACGCTCCCTGAGTATCGCTTCGGAGCGGTTTTGATCAAACGCAGGGATGCCGTTTTAAAGCAGTATCTTTTAAAAGAAGAAAAAAGAGTGGAAGGGATCTTAAAAGGATTTGCAGGAAAGAGCGAGGAAGAGCTGACGGCAGGACAGGCAGCTGCCTGCAAGGCTTTAAAAGAAGAACTTTCATGTATCAGGGAGGCACAAGATGAAATGCAGTGAAGTGATCGAAATATTGGGAAAACTGGCTCCTGAAAGCTGTGCCTGTGATTGGGATAATCCGGGGCTGTTAGCAGGACGCAGTGATAAAGAGGTAAAAAAAATCTATATTGCTTTAGATGCAACGGACCAGGTGGTGGATGCAGCCATTAAGGCAGGAGCAGATATGCTTTTGACCCATCATCCCCTTATTTTTAAGGCTATTAAAAAAGTGAATGACCAGAATTTTATTACCAGACGTCTGGTAAAGCTGATCCAGGCAGATATTTCCTACTATGCCATGCACACCAATTTTGATGCAGCACCCGGCTGTATGGCAGATCTGGCAGCAGAACGTCTTTCTTTAAAGGATACGGAGCCGTTGGAAGCTATGGGGGATATGGAAATAAATGGAAATTCTGTGGCATATGGTATTGGAAAAACAGGAAACCTGGCGGAAAAGCTGACTGTAAAAGCACTGGCAGAAAAAGTAAAGCAGGCTTTTGATCTTCCTTTTGTTCTGGTGTATGGGGAAGAACTGATGGATATGGAAGTAGAAAAAGTGGCACTTTGTCCTGGAGCTGGCGGAAGTGTGATCGAAGAAGCCATCCATGCAGGCGCAAAGGCGCTGGTAACAGGTGATATCAGCCATCACCAGGGAATTGATGCAGCAGCCAGGAATATGGCAGTGATCGATGCAGGTCATTACGGAATGGAGCATATTTTTATCCAGTATATGGCTGGATATCTGAAGGAAAATCTGCCGGTAGAGATGGAGATCGTTACAGCGCCATCTGCATGGCCTACAGTTCTTTTATAATTGTTTTCTATGTACAGCAATACATTTTTGAAAAGGAGGATGCCTATGGTCCAACTGAAAATAAATACCCAGATAAAGGAATATCCGGATGATATTACCTGGCAGGTGATAGCAGATGAGTATCAAAGCGGGTATTCCGATGAAATATTATTAGTCCAGGTAAATGGAAAACTCCAGGAACTGCAGGAAAAGATAAGGGAAGGCGAAGTGCAGTTCATTACTGCAAGACAAAAGCCGGGAATTTCCGCATATCAGCGAAGTGCCACCCTTCTGATGCTGAAGGCATTTTACGCAGTGGCAGGTCCTGAAAATGTGGAAAAGGTCATTGTGGATTTTTCTATTGGAAAAGGTTTTTTTGTAGAAGCAAGAGGAAGTTTCACATTGAACCAGGAGCTTCTTGACCAGGTGAAAGCCAAAATGCAGGAATACGTAGATCAGGAGATCCCGATTTTAAAGCGCAGTATTTCTACGGATGATGCCATAGAGCGTTTTCACAAACACCGGATGTACGATAAGGAGCGTCTGTTCCTCTACCGCCGTGTATCCAGAGTCAATGTTTACAGTATTGACGGATTTGAGGATTATTTCTACGGATATATGGTTCCCAATACAAAATATATCCGTTATTTCAATCTGAAGTTGTATGAATATGGCTTTGTGCTCATGCTGCCGTCTATGTTGGCACCAACAGTGCTGCCGGAGTTTGCGCCGCTGCCAAAGCTGTTCCATACACTTGCGGACTCTTCAGAGTGGGGGAAACGTCTGGATCTGGAGACAGTAGGCGCATTAAATGACAAGATCGCAGCTGGAGATATGTCCCATTTGATCCTGATCCAGGAGGCGCTTCAGGAGAAACGGATCGCAGAGATCGCGGCCCAGATCGCAGAGCGCAAAACTGCCAAGATCGTTATGATCGCAGGTCCTTCTTCCTCTGGAAAGACAACATTTTCCCATCGGTTGTCCGTACAGTTGGAGGCTATTGGCTTAAAGCCGCATCCAATCGCGGTAGATAACTATTTTGTCAACCGTGTGGACAGTCCAAGGGATGAAAATGGTAATTATAATTATGAGATCCTGGAATGTCTGGATGTAGAACAGTTTAATCAGGATATGCAGGCTCTTTTAAGAGGAGAGCGTGTGGAACTGCCTTATTATAACTTCAAAAAAGGAGAACGGGAATACAAGGGAGATTTTCTGAAACTGGGAAAAGATGATATCCTGGTGATCGAGGGGATCCATTGCTTAAATGACCGTTTATCCTATTCTCTTCCAAGAGAGAGCAAGTTTAAGATCTATATCAGTGCTCTGACCCAGTTAAATATTGACGAGCACAACCGTATCCCTACGACAGATGGCCGTCTGCTGCGCCGTATGATCCGTGATGCAAGGACAAGAGGGGCGTCAGCCCAGGATACCATCCGTATGTGGCCATCTGTGCGAAAGGGAGAAGAGGAAAATATTTTCCCCTATCAGGAAGAGGCAGATGCTATGTTTAACTCTGCTCTCATTTATGAGCTGGCAGTGTTAAAACAGTATGTGGAGCCGCTGCTTTTTGGAATTCCAAAGGATTGTCCGGAATATACAGAAGCAAAGCGACTTCTTAAATTCCTGGATTATTTTATCGGGGTCAGCAGCGAGGATATACCGAAAAACTCTATTTTAAGGGAATTTATCGGCGGAAGCTGTCTGGATGTGTAGGATAGCAAGTGTCCACATATGATATTTTTAATATGATATTTTTGGATTTACCCATGGACATGGCAAAGAAACTATGCTAAAATAAACAAGTTGTGAGTAAGACAGATGGTCGCTGCTGCGACACCGAGAGGACGCAGGAGAGGAAAGTCCGGGCTTCACAGGGCAGGATGCCAGATAACGTCTGGCGGGGGTGACCCTAGGGACAGTGCAACAGAAATATACCGCCCGCTGCATTTGCAGCAGGTAAGGGTGGAATGGCAGTGTAAGAGACTACCGCCCGGCTGGTAACAGGCGGGGCACATGTAAACCCCATCCGAAGCAAGACCAAACAGAGAGCATATGGCGGCCCGTCAGCTTTCGGGTAGGTTGCTTGATGCTGCTGGCGACAGTAGTACTAGATAGATGACCATCCAACGACATAACCCGGCTTACCGTTTTACTCACAACCTTTGCAACGATGAAGTGCGTCTCCTTGAATGAAAGGGGACGCTTTTTAGCATAAAAGAAAACGTATGCAGTATACAGCGAATGGTCAGACTGCTCTCAATGAGAGAACATGCTGCGCAAAAGGAGGGAATTTTATCATGACAGAAGGCGGAAAAAGAAGAGATGGCATTCTTTCACTGTTAGAGGAGAGCGACACTCCATTATCTGGAACAGAACTGGCTCATCGTTTTAAGGTAAGCCGCCAGGTGATCGTTCAGGATATTGCTCTTTTGCGGGCAGAAGATAAGAAGATCCTTTCTACTTACAGGGGATATGTTCTTGACCGGGAAAGTGAAAAAAAGAGAAAATGTATCCGGGTGTTCTGCGTCTGCCATTCTACCAAAGATACCCAGGACGAACTTCAGACCATTGTAGATTATGGTGGCCATGTGCTGGATGTGGCAGTGGATCATCCGCTGTATGGGCAGATCCGTGCAGATCTGATCATCAACAACCGCCTGGATGTAGCAGAGTTTGTAGACCGCATGAACCGCTACAATGCACAGCCTTTAAAGGTTTTGACCGGGGATTACCATTATCATACAGTGACTGCGGAATCGGAGAAAAACCTGGATTTTATTGAGCAGGAACTGCGGAAAAAGGGATACTTAAAAGAAGAATAGAGATAAGAAAAGTAATTGCAGGCATTAAGAAAGCGCCCAACCTCACATTGTGAGGCGGGGCGCTTTTTGCATCTGGTGTAGACTCACGATTAGACTCACGAATTCCGTGCTGACGCACTCTACTGTCTGCTTGCGCAGACAATTCGTTCGTTGTCCCTATTTATTTCACAACATCCAGATCAAATCCGAAGTACTGAACAGCGTTGTTGTAGCTGATGCCCTTAACGATGGACTCTAAGGACTTCATATCTGCCGGATATTCGCCGTTTTCTACCCAGCCGCCAACCAGTGCGCAGAGAACGCGACGGAAGTACTCATGTCTGGTGTAGGATAAGAAGCTTCTGGAGTCGGTCAGCATACCGATGAAGTTGCCCAGGCAGCCTAAGTTAGCCAGGGATACCATCTGATCGGTCATACCTACCTTGTGATCATTGAACCACCAAGCGGAACCCTGCTGGATCTTTCCTGGGAATTTCTCCTGGAAGCAGCCGATGATGGTGCCGATGGAAGCGTTGTCGTTTGGATTTAAGGAGTAAATGATAGTCTTAGGAATATCATTGGTTGCGCTTAATGCATTTAAGAAATCTGCCATCTGTGCGCTTGGAGCGTAGTTGTTGATGCAGTCGTAACCGGTATCTGCGCCTAACTTGTCAAACATGTAAGCGTTGTTGTCACGCTTGCATCCGTAGTGAAGCTGCATAACCCAGTTTCTCTTGGTGTATTCTTTTGCAACGAAGAGCATGAACTCGGTCTTGTACTTTAATTCTTCTTCTCTGGAGATTGCTTCGCCCTTTAAGCCCTTAGCGATGATAGCGTTTACTTCATCCTCAGTAGCTGGAACGTACATAACATACTCTAATGCGTGGTCAGATACACAGCACTTCATGGAAGTAAAGAAATCCATACGGTTCTTTAAAGCTTCCTTTAAGGATGCGAAATCTTTTACTTCAACACCGCTGACCTTGGATAACTGATCCATGTAAGCAGCAAAAGTTGGCTTCTCTACGTTCATAGCCTTGTCTGGACGCCATGCTGGCAGAACCTGTACATCAAAAGTAGTATCTTCAGCCAGTTTCTTGTGCCATTCCAGAGAGTCAACAGGATCATCAGTGGTGCAGATCAGAGTAACGTTAGACTGCTTGATCAGGTTACGGACAGTCATGGAGTCTTCCTGTAACTTAGCGTTGCACAGGTTCCATACTTCCTCAGCAGTATCGCCGTTTAAGTAGCCTTCGTATCCAAAGTATCTTCTTAACTCTAAGTGGCTCCAGTGATACAGTGGGTTGCCGATCAGTTTAGGCATTGTCTCAGCCCATGCCTGGAATTTCTCTCTGTCTGTGCCGTCGCCGGTAATGTATTTCTCATCAACACCGTTAGAACGCATCTGACGCCATTTGTAATGGTCGCCGCCCAGCCATACCTGGGTAATGTTTTCAAACTTACGGTCTTCATAGATCTCCTGTGGGTTGATATGGCAGTGATAGTCTAAGATCGGCATATTTTCTGCGTAATCATGATAGATTGTTTTTGCCATGTCTGTGGATAATAAGAAGTCCTTGTCCAAAAACTGTTTCATAGTGGTAAATCCTCCTTTAAAATTGGAATTTAAAAGTTTGTGGTTTTTCTTTTTATTAAAGCAGAGGCGATGGTTGTCCGGTTTGGGACATTAGCGCCACTGAAAACCCCCATTAAAGTATTGACAGTAGTGGTGCAAAGTGCTTCTACCTTGCTGTCAATGGATGTGATCTCCGGATCTGTACAACGTGCCAGGAGAGAATTATTATACCCGATAATACTAAGCTCTTCCGGCATGGAAATACCGGCTGTATGGGCATATTTTACGGCTCCTACGGCCAGTGAATCGTCAGAAGCCAAAACTGCGTCAAATTTCAGCCCTTCTTCTTTCAGGCTTAAAAGAAGATCCCTGGAATTTTCAAAACTCTTGGAACATTGATGAATCATGGAGTCCTCAACCGGGATACGATTTTCTTTCAATGCTGCTTTGTAGCCCTCCATCTTATTAACACCGCTGTAGGAAACGCTGGTGTAAAGATAAAGGATACGGCTGTGTCCTGAATGGATCAGCTGTAATGTGGCATCATACATAGAGGCATAATCATCACAGACAGTACTGTAGATATTCTTTCCTTCCAGATAACCGTTTACTAACATTACAGGAAGTCCGTCTGCGGCAGCTTCTATAATATAATTATTATCCCGGGAACGCATTTCCACAAATTTGGAACCTGCCAGGATAATAGCATCCACGCGCTTGGAGCGAAGCAGATTAAAATACTTCTGTTTTACATCCAGGTCGTAACCGGTACAGCAGAGGATAGAATCATAATTATGACTGCGCAGTTCCCGCTCCAGATAGTAGATCGCCTCAGCAAGATAAGGATCAGAAGAGTCAGAACACATGATACCGATGGTCTGCATGGTATCAAGTCCCAGTCCCCTGGCAAAAACATTGGGGGTATAACCCAACTCATCCATTACAGCCAGAACCTTCTTGCGGGTGCGTTCACTTACGTTGGGATTGCCGTTGAGTACACGGGAAACCGTAGCAATGGAAACGCCTGCGCGCTCAGAAACGTCATATATATTCATTCAGTAATCCACCTCACATTCTGTAAGCGCTTACACGCTAAGTCTATTATACATACTACTAATAAAGATTGCAACAGTTTTCTATTGACTTCTGTGTAGAAAATAGGTAGAATGATTGTAAGCACTTACAAAGTGATCTGTAGTTAAAATAAATCAAATGTATTCCGGAATCTTTTGCAACAGATTTTATTTTGGGAAGGTTTCCTGAGTACAAAAACAAAGATAGGAGATTAAAGACCATGCAGGACATTGTCAAGATCAATCAGAATGATAACGTTGCCGTTGCTCTTCGTCCTTTAAATGAAGGAGAGACCCTGGATGTAGCAGGAGAAAAGGTAACTCTGGTCCAGGATATCCCACAGGGACATAAATTTGCCCTTCGTGCCATTGCACAGGGTGAAGAGGTAGTTAAATACGGTTTCCGTATCGGCTACGCAAAAGAAGCTATTGAAAAAGGCGCATGGGTACATGTTCATAATGTAAAGACCGCTTTAGGCGATGTTCTTTCTTATGAGTATAAACCAGAAGGAAGCAAGGACGTAGAGCCATCTGGGCATGTATACTTTGACGGCTACCGCAGAGCAGACGGAAAAGTCGGTATCCGTAATGAGATCTGGATCGTTCCAACTGTTGGCTGTGTAAACTCTATTGCAAAGGCTCTTGAGACTGCTGCAAAGAAGTTTGTAGGCGGAAATGTAGAAGATATCATTGCATTCCAGCATCCATATGGATGTTCCCAGATGGGTGATGACCAGGAAAACACCAGAAAAGTTCTGGCAGACATGATCCATCATCCAAATGCAGCAGGTGTTCTGGTATTAGGACTTGGCTGCGAGAACAGCAATATTCCTGTATTAATGGATTACATTGGCGAGTATGATGAGCAGCGTGTTAAATTCTTACAGTGCCAGGATGTAGAAGATGAGATGGAGACCGCTATGGGTATCCTGGAAGAACTGGCAACCTATGCAAACGCATTCTCCAGAGAGAAGATCGACGCAAGCGAACTGATCATCGGTATGAAGTGCGGTGGTTCTGACGGACTTTCCGGTATCACTGCAAACCCTGTAGTTGGTGCTTTCTCTGATCTGTTAGTAAGCAAGGGCGGAACTACTATTTTAACAGAGGTTCCGGAAATGTTTGGTGCAGAGACTCTGTTAATGAACCGCTGCGCAACTCCGGAGCTTTTTGACAAGACCGTAGCTCTGATCAACAACTTCAAGAACTACTTTACCAGCCACAACCAGACTATTTATGAGAACCCATCCCCAGGTAACAAGAAGGGCGGTATCTCTACTCTGGAGGATAAATCCTTAGGATGCACCCAGAAGTCAGGAAGTTCTTTAGTAAAGGGTGTATTAGAGTATGCGGAGCCAGTTAAGGTTAAGGGATTAAACCTCTTAAGCGCACCTGGAAATGACCTGGTAGCAGCAACTGCGCTGGCAGTATCCGGCGCTCATATGGTATTGTTTACTACCGGCCGCGGCACTCCGTTTGCTTCCCCTGTTCCAACTGTAAAGATCTCCAGTAACTCCAAGCTTGCAGGACACAAGTCCAACTGGATCGATTTCAATGCGGGACAGATGGTAGAGGATAAGACCAAAGAAGAACTGGCACAGGATCTGTTAAACTATGTATTGGAAGTTGCTTCCGGACGCAAGGTTAAATCAGAAGCAGCCGGTTTTCATGATATGGCAATCTTCAAACAGGGTGTAACTCTGTAAGTATTAGTGAACAAAACAGTTACGGTTCATGCGTTGCATGACCGGCAACGGAATTTGATCTGACTGTGCCAGGAAAACAAAAGCGCATCTTGTAATCTGTTTCAGGATGCGCTATACTAAAAGAAGAAAATCGTATATGCGTATAAGAAACATATATACGACCAAATACAAAAGACATATATGATCGACAGAACCTGATGCAGGAGGAACATAAATGAAATTAAACCGGACAACGCTGCGCACAGTGGATATACTGAAAATGGTTTCCAAAAAGCCGGATGGTATTACACTGGATGAGATCTGTGAGAAGTTAGAACTTCCAAAGACCAGCGCCTATGACATTATCACAACACTGGCACATACAGGTATGGTCCATGTGGTAAAGGGGCAGAAGCAGCGTTATACCATCGGACTTACTGCTTATCGTGTAGGAATTAATTATACAAATAACCTGGATTTTATCGGTACCATTGATCCTGTATTAAAAGCTTTTGCGAAAGAAGTGGGAAAGACCGTATTCTTTGGAGTGCGTTCAGATGACTCTATTGTTTACATCTGTAAATTTGAGCCGGAAAATCCCATTATCACAACAGCGACTGTAGGAACCAAGAACCCATTGTACTGTACTTCCCTTGGAAAGGCCATTATGGCAAATATGGAGCAGGAAGAGCGGGATGCCTTAGCAGACCGGATCAATTTCCGTCCCCATACCCAGCGTACCATTCAGGACAAGACTCATTTCATAGAAGAACTGGATCGGGTCCGGGAAAATGGATACGCCTTTGACGCAAGGGAGTTGGAGGAACATATGGAATGTGTAGGTTCCCCTGTTTTCGGCCCGGATGGGAATGTGATCGGGGCCATCAGTGTGTCCAGTCTTTACAAGCCTACAGAGGATTATGACGCCTTAGGAAGGCTGGTTTGCGAGAAGGCAAAAGCGCTTTCAAGACTTTTGGGATTTTTGGGTAAATAAAACAGGATAAAAGATAATAATTTATCTGTTTTGCTGTTGACAAATCAGTTGGTAACTATTAAAATTTAAGTATAAATCGTAAATATGAAATTAATTCGTATTTACGAACCTCATCGAAAGAAGGAGAAGAAAAATGAAAAAAGAACATGTTTTAGCAAGACTGAAAGAAGACTGCCTGGTTGCTGTAGTACGTGCAAAGAATTATGAGCAGGGTGAGAAGGTAGTAGATGCTATTATTGAAGGTGGCATCAACTTTATCGAGCTGACCATGACTATGGATGACGGTGATCCAGTAGGCTTCATCAAGAAGATGGCTGACAAGTATAAAGACAATGACAAGATCGTGATCGGTGCTGGTACCGTTCTGGATCCAGAGACTGCAAGAGCTTGCATCTTAGCAGGTGCTAACTACATCGTAAGCCCAGGCTTAAATGTAGAGACCATCAAGCTTTGCAACCGTTACAGAGTACCAATGCTGCCAGGCGTTATGACTCCAAGCGAAGCTATTACCGCTATGGAAGCTGGATGCGATGTAATCAAGATCTTCCCAGGAAATATCGTAGGACCTGCAGCTATCAGCTCCTTCAAGGGACCTCTGCCACAGGGTGAGTTCATGCCATCCGGCGGTGTTGACGTAGACAACGTTGATAAGTGGATCCATGCTGGTGCATACGCAGTTGGTACCGGAAGCAGCCTTACAAAGGGCGCTAAGACTGGTGATTTCGCAGCTGTAACTGCAAAGGCTCAGGAATTCGTTAAGGCTGTAGCAGCAGCAAGAGCATAATTGTTAATAAATTTCTTACAGTTCAGCCATGCGCTGAACTGTAATATCAATTTTCACATATCTTAAGGAGAATATTAAAATGGCAAAGATTGTTACCATGGGCGAGATCATGTTAAGATTATCTACCCCAAATAATGAAAAATTTATCCAGGCAGATGAGTTTGATGTAAACTACGGCGGCGGCGAGGCTAACGTAGCTGTATCTTTAGCTAACTATGGTCATGACGTACAGTTCGTTACTGCAGTACCAGCTAACCCAATCGGTGAGTGCGCAGTAGCAGCTTTAAGAAAATACAATGTAGGTACAAAGTACATCGCAAGAAGCGGTGAGAGACTGGGAATTTACTACTTAGAGACCGGTTCTGCAATGAGAGCTTCCAACGTAGTTTATGACCGTGCACACAGCTCTATCTCTACTGCAACTGCAGATGAGTTCAACTTCGATGAGATCTTTGCTGATGCTGACTGGTTCCACTTCACCGGTATCACTCCAGCTGTCAGCGATGCAGCAATCGAACTGACTGAGGCAGCTTTAAAGGCAGCTAAGGCTCACGGCGTAACTGTTTCCGTAGACTTAAACTTCCGTAAGAAACTGTGGTCTTCCGAGAAGGCTCAGAAGGTTATGACCAACCTGATGCAGTATGTTGATGTTTGCATCGGTAACGAAGAGGATGCAGAGAAGGTTCTTGGCTTCAAGCCAGGCAACACTGATGTTACTTCCGGAGAACTGGAATTAGCTGGATACGTTGACATCTTTAATCAGATGGCTGACAAGTTCGGATTTAAGTACATCATCAGCTCCTTACGTGAAAGCCACAGCGCTTCCAACAATGACTGGTCTGCTTGCATCATGGACGGACAGACTCGTGAATTCTACCACTCCAGAAAGTACCACATCGCTCCAATCGTTGACCGTGTAGGCGGCGGCGACTCTTTCGCAGGTGGTCTGATCTGCGGTCTGGCTGATGGCAAGGATATGAAGGCAGCTCTGGAATTCGCAGTAGCAGCTTCCGCATTAAAGCACACCATCCCTGGAGACTTCAACCTGGTAACCCGTGCAGAAGTTGAAACCTTAGCAGGCGGCGACGGTTCAGGTCGTGTACAGAGATAATTACTCTTCTTAAGAGTTAAAAATTAAGACCGAAAGGCCTGTTTGGAAATAGCGTTCCTGGAATGTATTTTCAGACAGGCCTTTTCTTTAGAAATTTTCTTTAATAATACGTTTATGAAAATTTTTTAAACTTCAGGAGGATATGAAAATGGGAGAGATAAAAGGAAGAACATTTGACCTGCTGACATTAGGTCAGCTTCTTTTAAGACTGTCACCACCAGACAATGACCGTCTTTCCAGAGGTGATACATTTGTAAAACAGGTAGGCGGTGCAGAATTAAACGTAGCAGTTGGTGCGTCTCTGTTAGGCCTTCATACCGGTGTTATCTCCAAACTTCCGTCACATGATATCGGCAGCTTTATGAAAGGTAAGATCCGTTCCTTTGGTGTCAGTGATGACTTTTTTATGTATGATCATTCTCCATCAGCCCGTGTAGGTATTTATTACTATGAAAACGGTGCATACCCAAGAAAACCAAAGGTTATTTATGACCGTATGAACAGTTCTTTCTTTACTCTGGATATTGATGAGATCCCGGAGGAAGTATACACAGCTTCCAAGTGTTTCCATACCACCGGTATTACTCTGGCTCTTAGTGAGAAGATCAGAGAGACTACCATTGAGATGATCAAACGTTTCAAAGAAGCAGGAACCCTGGTTTCTTTTGATGTAAACTTCCGTGGAAACCTGTGGACGGGTGATGAAGCAAGAGAATGCATTGAGCGTATCCTTCCTTATGTAGATATCTTCTTCTGCTCTGAAGATACTGCAAGACTGACCTTCTTAAAGACTGGTACAGCAAAAGAAATGATGAAGAGCTTTACAGAAGAATATCCGATCTCTATCGTAGCTTCCACCCAGCGTATCGTACACAGCCCGAAACGCCATACCTTTGGTTCTGTGATCTATGATGCAGCAAGAGATACTTTCTACGAAGAAGAGCCATATCGTGACATTGAAGTAGTAGACCGTATCGGTAGTGGTGATGCTTATATTTCCGGCGCTCTCTACGGCCTGTTAAGCAGCGGTGGTGACTGCCAGAAGGCAGTTGCTTTTGGAAACGCCACAGCAGCTGTAAAGAACACCATTCCTGGAGATCTTCCATCCTCTAACCTGGAAGAAATCGAGACCATTATTAAGGCCCATAATCAGACCGGACCACAGAGTGAGATGGCAAGATAATAAAAGCCTGTTAAAAGGTTTCAAAACTATATTGTATATAAAAAAAGGAGCTTTCCTGTAATTATATGGGAAGGCTCCTGTTTTGTTGTAGAGATTTAAAAAAGACTTAAGAAAAGCTTTATTGGATGTAAGGGGAATATAGTATATAATGAACGCAGAGAAAAACAAGCGGCTGCGTCAGCAGACATTTGTTTTTCTCAAGTCATTAACGAAGGTTCCGCCTGCGTCAGCAGGCAGTGGAGCGCATCAGCACGGGAACCTGAGTATTAGAGCACAGTTAAAGAAATGATCTTTGTTATAGAAAAGGAGAAATCATATTGAGAAAATATCATTTATACGCAGCAGTATTATGCAGCGCAGCAGTTTTAGGCCTTGGCGGATGCTCCAATAAAGTGGATGCGGCAACCACATTGCCTCTTGTAAATGAGTCAAGACCAGTGGTGGTAGAGTCTGAAGAACCTACTTCTTCTGCAGAAGAGACTACCGTTGTAGAAACTGTAAGCGGCACGATCGAAAGTGCAGAAGAGCAGCCAGAGCAGGCAGAAGACTCTGTATGCCTGTTTGGACCGGCTACCCAGATGGAAGATGGCAGATTATCCATTGACAGTCAGGCAGATCAGGGATATCAGGGAGAAGTGATCTTAAACGTTTCCCAGGAGTCTACATACGTATTAGACGCAGTTTCCGGTCTTCCAATAGAGCTTTCTGATATTAAAGACGGAGACACCATCTACGCTTACATCGGACCGGCAATGACCATGAGCCTTCCGCCAATGACCAATGCGACGATGATCTTTGCCAATGTTCCGGCAGATTTTAAGGTTCCGGACTATGTAACAGTTAAATCAGTAGTGACAGATGCAGCTTCTTCCCAGTCTGTACTGACTGCTATGGACGGCACAGAATATACATTGGCAGATGACTGTGGGATCGTACCGTATCTTACCAGAAATATTGTTACGTTAGATGACCTGACTCAGGGCAGAAAAGCAGTGGTATGGTCTGATGGAGAGAATACAGCAACACGGATCATGGTATTTGCAGAATAAAAATTGAATGAAAGAATTAAGGGACGCACCGGTTGGCGCGTCCCTTTGCTATCTAGTTTCCACACTCAATACTGATCTCATTAAATTTCTTAAGGATATGATCAATGGTAGTAGCGTCTTTTTCTGCGCCTGCTTTATCGATCACTGCATGTCCCTGGTGCATCATTAACAGTCTGTCACCATATTCCACAGCAAAGCGGAGATTGTGGGTGACCATAATGGTAGTCAGGTTCTTTTCACGGACTACTTTGTTGGTCAGTTCCATGATCGTTTCCGCAGTTTTTGGATCCAGAGCAGCAGTGTGTTCATCCAGGATCAGGAACTCAATAGGAGTCATAGTGGACATTAAAAGTGCCATTGCCTGGCGCTGTCCGCCGGAGAGAACGCCTACTTTTACGTCCATTTTATCTTCCAGTCCAAGGCCAAGGGAGCGGAGAGATTCGCGGTAGAATTCCAGGCGCTGTTTGTTGGTTCCAGGACGGAGATTGAAGGCTTTGCCCTTATTATCTGCTAAAGCCATGTTCTCTGCAATGGTCATAGAAGGGCAGGTTCCCATAGACGGGTTCTGGTAAACGCGTCCAATGCGGCGCTGACGCTTGTATTCCGGCATTTTGGTAATGTCTTCGCCACCGATGATAATACGGCCGTCATCTAAGGGGATACTTCCGCAGATGATATTTAAAAGAGAAGTTTTACCGGAACCATTGCTTCCTACTACGGATACAAACTGGTGGTCTTCAATGGTTAAGTTAAAATCATTAAACAGGCACATTTCATTTACTGTACCTGCGTTGTAATATTTATGGATGTGTTTTAATTCAAGCATGGCTCTTTACCTTCTTTCCGCCGGAAGGGCTTACTACAAGGATGATCAGGAATAATACAGAAGTGATCAGCTTCAAGTCGGATGCAGTGACAGGAATGGAAAGGTCCAGTCCTGCAATGTGCAGGTCATTTAACAGCAGCGCAATGGATACGCAGGCTTTGTATACAATGGAACCGATGATAACAGCAGTAGTAGAGCGGATAAATCCAACTCTTTTTAACAGCTGGGTTCCGATGATCACATTTGCAAGGCCGATGACCATGGTACCAGTACCGATGGAGATCTCAAAGAAGCCTTTCTGCTGGCAGTAAACGCTTCCTGCAAGAGCTGCAAAACCGTTTGCAATAGCAAGACCTACGATCTTTACAAGGCCTTTGTCTTTTGCAAGAGAAGTGACCAGTACGTCATTGTCACCAACTGCACGAAGCAGGTATCCGGAACGTGTCTGTAAGTAAGCGTCTAATAACACCTTGCAGATCATAACGATCACAAACAGGATAATGGTCACGATAAATGGGGATGCAGCTTCCGGCACATGAGCGGAAAGGAAGGAATTGGAAAAGATGGTTTCCTTACTAAAAATAGGAAGGTTTGCTTTTCCTGCGATCCTTAAATTAATGGAATAGAGGGCCGTCATGACAATGATACCGGAGAGCAGGTCACGTACTTTCAACTTTACGTGGATGAGACCGGTGATACAGCCGGCTAAAGCACCCACTGTAAAGGAAATGAATAATGCTGCTACAGGTGAAATGGTACCAATGAAAGGAAGCCCGTTTGCAATGCCTGCTGCAGTCACTGCAGCGCCAAGTGGGAAGGTGCCGTCTACAGACAGATCCGGGAAGTCCAGGATCTTATAAGTGATGTAAACGCCCAGAGCCATGATGGCATATACAAGGCCTTCTTCCAGAATACCGAAAATGATCGTTGTCATGATGTTCCTCCAATACTTGTGTTCCTACTAAAATTACTCTGTAATGCTGTCAAAGAGTTCAGCAGCATTTCCTGTTAAAGACTCAGGAAGAGTGATGCCAAGGTTTTCAGCTACTTTGGTGTTGCCGTAGAATGCAGCATCCTTAATGGTCTCAAAGTTTAATTCACTTGCTTTTGCTTCGCCCTTTAATACCTTTGCAGCCATTTCACCGGTCTGCTTGCCAAGTTCTACATAATCAAGACCCATAGCAGCCAGGCAGCCGATCTTTACCTGCTCGATCTCACTTCCGAATACAGGAATGTTCTTTGCGGAAGCCTTGCTTAAGATAACAGGAAGAGATGCTACTACTGTATTATCGGTCAGATTTGTGATACAGTCAACCTTTCCAATTAAAGTATCTGCTGCCAGAGGAATATCTGCAGAAGAGGAGATACCGGAGTCTACGATCTCAAAGTCATAATTTGGAGCCAGTTCCTTGTATTCTGCAATCGCAGACTCAGAGTTTACTTCGCTGGTGGTGTACATGATACCGATGGTCTTTGCATCAGGTAAGATCTCGCGGATCATCTTTAACTGCTGCTCTACAGGAAGCTTATCGCTGGTACCTGTGATCTCGCCGATTGGGGTTCCGTCTGCATTTGCCAGTTCGGCTGCAACTGGGTCAGTAACTGCGGTGAAGATAACAGGAATATCAGATTTCATAGCCACGCTATATTCAGCCTGAGCCATAGGAGTTGCGATACCACACATTAAATCTACGTTCTTTCCTGCAAATGTATTGGCGATCTGTGCGGAAGTACCGCCGTCAGCCTGTGCATTCTGATAAAGAACGGTTAAGTTCTTTCCTTCTTCAATGCCTTCTGCTGCAAGGCCTTCTAAGAAACCTTCACGGCAGTTGTCAAGAGAGCCGTGCTCTGCAAACTGGCCGATACCGATGGTGTAGGAGCCGTCTGCATCAGCGGTGTTTTCTGCTTCGCTGGAAGCTTCCTCGGAGGATGCTGCCTCAGAAGAAGGGGCTGCTGTGGTATCTGCTGCTGTAGTAGCAGTAGAAGAGGAGCTTCCGCAGCCTGTTAATAAAGCTGCGCCCATTGCTGCGGTTAAAAGGAATGCCATAGATTTTTTCATAATACTTACCTCCTGAAAATAAAATTTGAAATAATATTTTGGAATAAAAAAAGTCCCAACCACAATACGATTGTGATTGAGACGAATATGATCCGCGGTGCCACTCAAATTGACTGAAAGTCCACTTTTCACATACTAACATATGTGCTGCAAATGTAACGGGTGCAGAGTCCGTCAGTCCCTACTGAAATATTTCAAGACTGCCCTCAAAAGTCCATTCAGCTGCCTGCCTTATACCGCAATCCCACCACCTGCGGCTCTCTGTGCTAATGCATTGGAAGCTTACTCCTCTTTCTCAACGGTTTAGCTGTTAATCCGTATCTTAATACATAGGGCGGGTTTTGTCAACTGTTTTTTACAAAGCTGTATCCGTTGCACCTGCTGTTATGAGAAATTTGAAGAAAAATTTCAGTAAATTTCAGATAATATAGTGTTCGGTTAGGTAAAAATGTGCTATACTTAAGATAGCAAAACAAGGGAGGTCGGTCATATGAGCGATAAACATTATGTGATCACAATCGAGCGTCAGTACGGAAGCGGCGGACGTATTACAGGTATGCGCCTTGCAGAAGAGCTGGGTATTCATTATTATGATGAAGAGATCCTGAAAATGACATCAGAGACCAGTGCTATTGGAGAACAGTACTTCCGTCTTGCAGATGAAAAAGCAGGGAATAACTTATTATATCGTACAGTTACCAATATGAAGCCGGAGCTTTCCGCACCTGTAAAGGATGGACATAGGCTTACATCACCGGAAAATCTGTTCCGCTTCCAGTCCGAGGTCATCCGCAAGCTGGCAGAGTCTGAAAACTGCATTATCATTGGACGCTGTGGCAATTATGTTCTTCAGGATCAGTTAGATGATGTAGTCCGCATTTTCGTCTATGCAGATACGGTTACCAGAGTCCGCAGAGTTATGGACGTAGACAAGGTAGACGAAGAAGAAGCACTGCGCCGCATGAAGAAGATCGATAAGGAGCGCACAGAGTATCATAAATATTTCACTGGCAGAAACTGGATGGATATGGAAAATTATGACCTTCCTATTAATGCCAGCCGTATTGATTATGATCAGATGATCAAACTGATCAAAGATTATCTGAAACTTCGGGGAATGATCGACTGATCGTTATGACGATGCTCTTTAGAGATGGTAGATCCGCCTATGGATGGGGCAGCAATGTAGCAACATGAGGTAGCAGATGGATATTTTAACAGGAATACTGATCCCTTTTATAGGAACCACAGCAGGCAGCGCCTGCGTGTTCTTCCTGCGGGGAGAATTAAAGCCCGGAGTGCAGAAAGCATTTCTGGGCTTTGCTTCGGGAGTGATGGTGGCTGCTTCTGTGTGGTCCCTTCTGATCCCGGCTATGGAAATGAGTGATGGACTTGGAAGACTGGCTTTTCTTCCGGCAGTAACTGGCTTCCTTTTAGGAATGGCGTTTTTGCTGTTTCTGGATATGGTAGTTCCTCATCTTCATATGGATACGGATCAGCCGGAAGGCGCAAAAAGCAATTGGAAAAAGAGCACTATGCTGGTTCTTGCAGTGACCTTACATAACATACCGGAAGGAATGGCAGTTGGTGTGGCTTTTGCAGGTATGCTGGCAAAAAGTGAGTCCATTACACTGGCAGGCGCCATGGCATTGTCACTGGGAATTGCGATCCAGAATTTCCCGGAAGGAGCGGTTATCTCCCTTCCTTTAAAAGAAGCGGCAGGGCAGAAAAAAGCCTTTGTCTACGGTATGCTTTCCGGTATTGTAGAGCCCATCGGCGCCGGTCTTATGCTGTTATTGGCAGAAAAACTGGAGCCCTTTATGCCATATTTCCTTTCCTTTGCAGCAGGTGCCATGCTTTACGTAGTAGTGGAAGAACTGGTGCCGGAAGCATCAGAAGGGGAACATTCCAATATTGGTACCATCGGATTTGCCATTGGGTTTGCATTGATGATGGTCCTTGATGTGGCGTTGGGATAATGCAGGTTGTGTTACTTTCGCCACTCCACAGTCAGTTCTGCATTTCGTCTTGGTCTTGGAGCAGGTGCTTCATCTGCGTAGCCTACAGCCAAGGCAGCATAGAGCTGGCCGTCAGCATTTAACCAGTGATTTAATTCTTCCTGAGCAAAAAACGTATTACAGATCCAAAGACTTCCAAGGCCCAGTTCTGTGGCAGCCAGTGTCATGTTTTCAATGGCAGCTCCCACGGACTGGGCATTGCATATTTCTGACACACGTTCATCAACAGCCAGAGGCTGATCCATAGGAGAGGCCAGAGGGTCTGTGATAAAAATAATAACAGGTGCTTCTTTCATGATCTTAAGGGTTGCCCTGGCACCATCTAAATAAGGGGCACTTTCTGGGAGAAAAGGCTGTTTTTCTTCCCGTTTCAGTCCTGCTTCCATGGCTTTAAGGACCTGTTCCTTTGCAGAGCCTGTTGTTACGATAAAATGCCATGGCTGCCGGTTTTTAGAGGAAGGAGCCAGCATGCCGGCTTTTAATATTTCTTCTATTAATTCTTTTTTTACAGGAATGTCTTTATAGCGGCGGATGCTCCGTCTGCTTTCTATTTCTTTTATCATGAGTACAGATCCTTTCATTGTATAGGATGTTGTGAGATTGTATTATTTCGGTCGCACGGTCAGTCGGCGGATATGTCCGTCTGCGGTCAGCTGCTGTAAGCTGGCAATAGCCATGACCTGGTAACCGCCGTAGGAGGCGATAAATTCTGCCTGTGAGCCGTTCAGGATCGTGGGCGATAATATGGAATACTGACAGAAGAGAAACTTATTCCGGAAAAACATGGAAATGGCTTCTTTTCCATATAAATGAAATTCGTGCTGGGATGTGCCGTTGGCGCAGTAATCACAGTAGTGGCCGTTTTTGGTAAATAATTCTGCCAGGGCTTCAAAATCTTTTGTTTCAAGAGCTGTGAGATATTTCTGGATAACAGGTTCCATGAAAGTTTCCTTTCTAATATACTTTTTCTGAATTGAGAAGGGCGTCTGTGCCGCCGTCCACAAACATGATAATGCCGTTGACGCCTCTTGCTTCTTTTGAAATAAGGAAATTAATGGCAGAGGCGATCTCATCCGGTTCCATAAGAGTCTCTTTGCCATATTTGGTAGGAATAGGAAGGGCATTTAATGCCGTCTTTTCATCCACAGACATAGTGGCAGTCATGGATGTGTTTACGTTTCCAGGTGCCACTGCGTTGATGCGAACCCCATTTGCGGCATAAGAGGCAGAATGGCGGCGGACCCATCTGGCTAAGGCATACTTGGAAGCCACGTACAGGCGGTTACCTGTAAGAAGGTCATTTTCATCTAAATTGGAAACCAGATCCAGGATGCGAAGTTCATCTTCATTATTATTATTTAAAATATCTGCCAAGTCCATGCGCAGGTCTCCCTGGGAGATAGCATTGGAAACAGTGGCTACGCAGCTGCCGCCTTTTTTCTCTAAAAGATCGTAGGCCCCTTTTATAATAGAAATCGTTCCGAAAAAGTTTAAAGAAAGGATCAGGCGCAGATCGTGACAGGAACCGGGAACGCCGGCGCATAAGATCAGACCGTCTAAACCTTCTGGATGCAGCTCGTGTAATTCATCAATTACTTTCTGCCGTCCTTCTGGAATAGAAAGGTCGGCCTGGATATCTCCTGTTTTCCAGTCGATATTGATAGTCTCATGTCCCTGTTTTTCTAATTGACTGATCACACGCAGGCCGATCCCACCGGAACCGCCGGTAATTGCATAGACTCCCATAAGTGATCCTCCGGTTTACAAATAATTTTCTTTCTATTATAATCGAAATTGATACCAATGTAATACCCAGAATAGTGAAAAAAAAGGATACCAGATGAAATGCTGCATTATGAGTTAGAGAAGAAAAAGGGCAGTTCTCTCTATGAAGAACTGTATCAGAAACTGAAAGAAGACATTTTAAGAGGGCGGATCCTGCCGGGGACCAAGCTGCCTTCCAAAAGGGAGCTGGCCAGGGATAATGGCATCAGCGTAAAGACAGTTTTAAGCGCCTACGAACAGTTGGTGGTAGAAGGCTATCTTTATTCCAAAGAGAAAAAAGGCTATTTTGTGGCGGCAGTGGAAGCTATGCCGGAGTATAAACCTGTAGTGGCAGAATATCCCCAACTTTACAGGGAAGATCAATGGTTTGCGGATTTTACAGCCAACAACACAGTGTATGATAAATTTCCATTTTCCATGTGGAGAAAGGTCATGAGGGAGGTGCTGTCAGAGTATGACAAAGAACTGGTAAAAAGAGGTCATTTTCTGGGAGTCCGCCAGCTGCGGGAGACCATTGCGGATTACTTATACCGCACCCGTGGAATGACCATTTCTCCTGAATGCATTGTGATCGGAGCCAGTATTGAATACCTGTATAGCCGTCTGATCAAGCTTCTGCCTGCAGACGCAGTCTATGCTGTGGAAAACCCGGGATATAAGAAAATCCCTGTGATCTATGAAGAATATGGGCTGAAGTGGAAGAGTATAGCCATGGACGATGGGGGAATCCATATGAAAAGCCTGCAAGACAGCGGGGCAGACATTATCCATGTATCCCCGGAGCACCATTATCCATTGGGAACAGTTATGTCTGCATCCAGGCGTCAGGAGCTTTTAAGCTGGGCTTCAGAAAAAGAAGAACGCTATATCATAGAGGATGATTATGACTGCGAATTCCGCTATCGTTCCCGGTCTATTCCCGCACTTGGGAGCATGGACTCCCACGAAAGCGTGATCTATATGAACACCTTCAGCAAGACCCTGACACCGGCTATCCGTATCAGCTATATGGTCCTTCCGGAGAAGCTGATGCGCCGCTACATTGATACCGCCAATTTTTACTGCAATACAGCCTCTACCTGTGAGCAGTATGCTCTGGCAAGATTTATTAAAAATGGCTATTTTGAGCGCCATTTAAGCCGTCTTAAGAAGTTTTATCATGCAGAAGGAGAACGTTTAAAGCGTATCTTAAAACAATCGGTGCTACTGCCAGCAGTCAGCGTGGACGGAGGTGAGAGCGGCACTCATCTGTTGGTAAAAGTAGATACTTCCATGACAGATACGGAGATTGAAGAGGCAGCGGAAAATATGGGTATCCATATTTCATGTCTGTCCCGGTTCTGCAGTGAGAAGAACCCGGAATATGATCATATTTTAGTGTTAAATTATTCTGATATGGATGAAAGCCGCCTGACGGAAGCGGTGAGAAGACTGGGTAATATTTTTATCCAGTGGTAAAATCTGATATCCTTTAATAGTTTTATTTTGGATATTTTAAAGATATCAGATCAGTGTTACCATGAGCCTACCGACACACAGGGAGGAATAAAGTGTTCCAAAATAAAAACTCCCTGTAGGAAAATGAGTGAAAAAAATAAGCAAAGAAACGAGGTACGGACACATGGGAACAACTTATTATTTTCTGCCTACAAGAAACTTATTTGGAGAAGATTCCGTAAAGGAAACAGGTTCCTTAATGCAGAGCCTGGGAGGAAAGAAAACTCTCATTGTAACAGACGCATTTCTGGCAAAACAGGGAATGGCCCGGATGGTTCAGGATATCTTAAAGGACTCTGGTGTTGAAAGCGTTGTATTTGGCGGGGTAGAGCCAAACCCGAAGGATGTAAACGTAGAAGCCGGTCTTAAGGTATTCAAGGAAAATGGATGCGACTCTATTATCTCTCTTGGCGGTGGTTCTTCCCACGACTGTGCAAAGGGTATCGGCATTGTAGCTTCCAATGGAGGAAACATCCGGGATTATGAGGGTGTGGACAAGTCACAAAAGCCTATGTGCCCTATGGTTGCCATCAACACCACAGCAGGAACTGCTTCTGAGATCACCCGCTTCTGTATCATTACAGATACCAGCCGTCATGTAAAAATGGCGATCGTAGACTGGAGAGTGACACCACAGATCGCCATCAATGATCCCAAGCTGATGGTAGGCATGCCACCGTCACTGACAGCAGCTACCGGAATGGATGCTTTGACCCATGCTATTGAAGCTTATGTTTCTACCAATGCAAATCCACTGACAGATGCAGCTGCTACCATGGCTATTACCATGATCACACGGTATCTGCCAAAGGCAGTCGCAAATGGAGAATACATGAAGGCAAGAGACAAAATGGCATACGGACAGTACCTGGCCGGTATCGCTTTTAACAATGCTTCCTTAGGTTATGTTCATGCGATGGCTCATCAGTTAGGTGGTTTCTACAACCTGCCTCATGGTGTGTGCAACGCTATCCTCCTTCCTCATGTAGAAGAGTTTAACCTGATCGGAAATGCAAACCGCTTCAGAGACATTGCAAAGGCAATGGGTGAAAACATTGACGGACTTTCCACTATGGAAGCAGCCAGAAAAGCCATTGCAGCCATCCGCCAGCTCAGCGAGCAGGTAGGTATCCCACAGAACCTGAGAAGTCTTGGAGTAAAAGAAGAAGACTATGAGATCATGGCTGAAAATGCAATGAAGGACGTATGCCAGCTGACCAACCCGAGAAAGGCTACCAAAGAACAGGTAATCGGAATTTTCAAGGCTGCTTATTAATAAGATCTGCGGGCTTTATGAAAATGGAAATGGAAATGGTCCAGTGGCAAAAGGCATGAAAGACTGCAAAGAAATTGCATAAGAAAGGCGGAAAATAATATGGAAAAGGCAAAGTTACAGGAACGTTATCAGTTATTTATCGGAGGTCAGTGGAAAGATGCTTCTGCCCATGAAACATTTAAAACAATCTGCCCGGCAGACGGAAGCGTATTAGCAGAGTGTGCCCAGGCAACAAAGGAAGATGTAGATGAGGCAGTAAAAGCAGCATGGGAAGCTTTTAAAACATGGAAGCATACTACAGTTGCAGAAAGAGCCGCCGTTTTAAATAAGATCGCTGCCATCATTGATGAAAATAAGGAACATCTGGCTATGGTAGAGTCCATGGACAACGGCAAGCCCATCCGTGAGACACTGGCAGTAGATATCCCTATGGCAGCTGACCATTTCCGCTACTTTGCAGGCTGCATCCAGGCAGAAGAGGGAAGTGCCAATATTCTTGGCAAAGACACCTTAAGCCTGATCTTAAGAGAACCGATCGGCGTAGTAGGCCAGATCGTTCCATGGAACTTCCCATTTTTAATGGCAGCATGGAAACTGGCTCCTGTTCTTGCCAGCGGCTGCTGTACTGTATTTAAGACATCCAGCACCACACCTTTAAGCGTTCTGGAATTTGCAAGACTGGTCCAGGATGTGATCCCTGCAGGCGTATTTAACGTGATCACCGGTTCCGGCTCCAAATCCGGTCAGTATATGTTAGATCATCCGGGCTTTAGAAAACTTGCCTTTACCGGCTCTACAGAAGTAGGACGAAATGTAGCTCTGGCAGCAGCCCAGAAACTGATCCCTGCTACACTGGAGCTGGGTGGAAAATCTGCCAATATCTTCTTTGAAGACTGTGACTGGGAAATGGCAATGGACGGACTTCAGATGGGCATCCTCTTTAACCAGGGCCAGGTTTGCTGCGCAGGTTCCAGAGTCTTTGTCCAGGAAAGCATTTATGACCGTTTTGTAGAAGAGGCTGTAAAACGCTTTAATAAAGTAAAAGTAGGTCTTCCATGGAAAGAAGAGACCCAGATGGGAAGCCAGATCGACCGCAGACAGATGGAAAAGATCTTAAAATATGTGGAGATCGGCAAGGAAGAAGGCGCAAAGGTGCTTTGCGGCGGTGTACAGGCGAAAGAAGGAGAACTGGAAAAAGGCTGCTTCCTGCGTCCAACCTTATTAGGAGATGTGACCAACGATATGCGCGTTGCCCAGGAAGAGATTTTCGGACCAGTTGCATGCATCATCAAGTTTAAAACAGAGGAAGAAGTCCTTGCCATGGCAAATGACAGTGCCTACGGCTTAGGCGGTGCTGTTTGGACCAGAGATATCAACAGGGCCCTTCGTGTGGCAAGAGGCGTGGAAACAGGACGTATGTGGGTCAACACCTACAATGCGATCCCGGAAGGCGCTCCATTTGGCGGCTGCAAGGCATCCGGTATCGGAAGAGAGACCCATAAGGTCATCCTGGAACATTATACCCAGATGAAGAACATTATGATTAATATGGCAGAGGCGCCTACTGGATTTTATCCGGCATAGGATGTAAATAAAAAATGATTCCATCCTTTTGACATTTTTTGAGTTGAGAAATATAATAATTCCTGAACGAGTAGCAAACAAGCGTAAATCCAGTTTTGCTGCTCGTTTTTTTATGCAAAAAGAGTCAGGTGGAAAGTTTAAGATAAAAGCAAAACGAACATACATTCGATAAAACTATAGACGGATAGATAAAAATGAGGTATAATGAGTCCAAAAGAGTCTGTGTAAGCGAAAAACTTAAATGTAAAAGTTGATGGGAAAGGAAGTGGTAATATGATTTATACATGTACATATCCGTCCCCACTGGGAAATATTTTACTGGCGGCAGATGAGGTTGGACTGACTGGTTTATGGTTTGAAAGACAAAAATACTTTGCAAATACACTTCCAAAAGAAACCATTTCACAGGAGACACCCGTTCTGATCCAGGCGAAAAAATGGCTGGATGTATATTTTTCAGGGAAAGAGCCGGATTTTACTCCTGCACTTCATCCTGCAGGTTCCCCGTTTCGCCAGGCTGTATGGCAGATCTTACTGCAGATCCCTTATGGACAGACTATGACATATGGAGAGATTGCAAAAAAGATGGCACAGATGCAGGATGCGCCTCATATGTCTGCACAGGCTGTAGGCGGAGCAGTAGGACATAACGAAGTTTCCATTATCATCCCCTGTCATCGTGTTGTAGGAACCAATGGAAGTCTTACCGGATATGCCGGGGGAATTGAAAAGAAGATCGCGCTGTTAGAACTGGAACATACAGATATGAGCGGGTTCTTTATTCCAAAGAAGGGGACTGCCCTTTAAATGGATCTTGAGATCACAGAAAATGATAAAAGAAAAAGGCACAAAAAGGATGAAAATAAAACAGCAAAGGCAGATCAATGCATTTTTAGTCAACCTGTTTGGGAACAGCAGAGGAGATATGCTGTTTCGTCAACAGGAGGAACTGCTTGATACACTGATCAGAAATACAGAAAATAAGACAAAGGATCAGATGAAAACGCTGACTCAGACAATTTTGCCCCGTATAGCCCTGTACAAGGTACTGAACCAAAGTGGTCTGTCACAGGAGGATGTCTACAGGCATATGCGAAACTATATGCTGGATATCGTTGGAACAGAAAAGCATTTGTCCATGGTAAAAATGGAACGGGTGCCGGGATTTTATTTTCTTTACAGCAATATTTTCCTTCGTGTTGTGCGAAGAACGAATCTGTGGGACAGTGAGCAGGCCCATGGAAAGGATTATTTTGATGTGACAATGAAAAAATGCCTGTGGCATACAGCCTGTTTAGAAAATGGCTGTGAAAAGCTTTGTCCCCTGTTTTGTGATGTTGATAATGTAACATATGGTGGTCTGAAAAAACTGGACTTTTCCCGTACTAAAACATTAGGTTACGGGGGAGACTGCTGTGATTTTCATTTTTTCAGGAAAAGATCCTGATCGGGACTGAAAAATGAGCATATAAAAGGCGTGTGGATCCTGGTATGGACTCATACGCCTTTTGTTGCTATTCATCTTGTTTCCGTATTTATGAAAACAAGTTCTCAAGATCTTGGTAAAACTGTGGATAAGAAATATTCACACATTCTGCCCCATTGATCTGTATAATGCCCTCTGCGCAGAGAGCTGTCACTGCAAAGGTCATGGCAATGCGGTGGTCTAAGTGGCTTTCGATCACAGCACCGTGAAGAGGTCTGCCGCCGCGGATGATCATGCCGTCCTCTGTTTCTGTTACGTCAGCTCCCATAGCACTTAAATTTTCCACCATAACAGCAATTCGGTTGGACTCTTTTACCTTTAATTCTGCTGCATCCCGGATCACGGTCGTTCCCTCTGCAAAGCAGGCCATAGCAGCGATCATAGGCAGTTCGTCAATAAGAGTCGGGATAATGCTGCCGCCGATCTCTGTTCCATGAAGGGAAGAAGCGCGGACTAAAAGATCAGCAACCGGTTCCCCTTCGTCTTCTTTTACATTTAATAAAGTAAGGTCTGCACCCATAGCCCTGCATACATGAAGGATGCCGTCCCTGGTAGGATTGATGCCTACATTTTTGATCAGGATCTCAGAGCCGGGTACCATAAGTCCTGCTGCAATAAAGTAGGCAGCAGAAGAAATGTCTCCTGGTACATTTACCTTTACACTGTGCAGTTCACTGGCCGGTTCAATAGTAGCAGTGGTATCTTTTGTGGTCACATGGGCGCCGAACAGATTTAACATGATTTCAGAGTGATTTCTGGATACATAGGGCTCTGTAACAGAGGTAGGTCCCTCTGCGTAAAGTCCTGCTAATAAAATAGAAGATTTAACCTGGGCAGAGGCTACTTTGGAGGTGTAGTGGATGCCGTGAAGGGCTTTTCCGTGGATCGCCAGAGGCGCGCAGCCATTTCCATTTACACTGACAATATCTGCGCCCATAAGGGACAGTGGTTCCATAATACGCTTCATGGGACGTTTCTGGATGGAAGCGTCACCTGTTAAAGTTACGTCAAAGTTCTGTGCAGATAAAATACCGGAGATCAGGCGGGTAGTAGTGCCGCTGTTTCCGCAGTCCAGTATGGTCTCCGGCTTTTTAAGACCGTGAAGGCCATTTCCATGTACCAGGACGATATCCCCTCTATTTTCAATGGCAACGCCCATACGTTCAAAACAGGAGATGGTAGACAGACAGTCAGCTCCCTGTAAAAATCCTGTGATCTCGGTGGTTCCCTTTGCAAGAGAGCCGAACATCACGGCACGGTGGGAAATAGATTTATCTCCCGGAACCGTGATTTCTCCCTTTAATGGGCCTGATTTTTTAAATTCCATATGTTTCCTCCCAGACAGGTAGACGTTACAGTCTTACCATTTCGTATTTATAATATTCCAGCCGTTTCCAGGCTGCGGTCATAGATGTTTCATCATAAAATTCGATCTTTAAGGCACCTTCGCCCCGTTCTCTGTTGTTATTGATACCAATATTTTTAATACTGATGCCTTTGGCTGCCAGAATAACTGCGATGGTGGAGATCGCACCTACCTCATCGGCCACATCTACAGAAAAGGCATAAGACGGTTCCACAGAACCCTTGGCCCGGTCGGTAATGGTATTTCGGTAGTCTCTGGATTTTTCAAACAGTTTATAAATCGCGTCTCCCTGATGTCCTTTTATTTCAGAAAGGATGTCCTGAAGGGAACCGATATAACGTTCTAACATATCTGCAATAGGTTCCACATTGGTCATACAGATCTGCTCCCACATTTCAGGAGAGGAAGACGCAATACGGGTAATATCCTTAAAACCGCCTGCAGCTACCCGTTTCATGGTTCCGGCAGGTGAGTCGGCATCTTTTACCAGATTTACAAGGCTGGAAGCAACCAGGTGGGGCAGATGACTGATGGCAGCCACCACTTTATCATGTTCCCTGTAGTCAAGTACCAGTGGGATAGCACCTACGGTCTGGGCCACTGCGATAATACGGTTGGCATTTTCGGCATATTTTGGTGGAATATTACCGGTTTCGCTGCCGCTCTGGTCAAGGCCTTCCGGCGGTGTAACAATATAATAAGCATTTTCAAGGAGATGATCCGTTGCGTTTTCGTATCCTGTTTTTTCAGAACCGGCCATAGGATGACCGCCTACAAAGCAGTCTGTAAGGCCCTGGCGCAGGATCTCTTCGTGGATGTCCGTTTTGGTGCTTCCTACATCCGTGATCAAAGCTCCCGGTTTTAAATAGGAGCGGATCTTAGACAGATACTGTGCATTGTATTCCACCGGTGTACATAAAAAGATCAGGTCACATTCTTTTAACTGTTCGTCAATGCCGTCTAAAATAACATCTACAATGCCGTCTTTTTTTGCCTGCTCCAGCTTGGAACGGGTGCGCATATAGGCCATGATGCGGATATCCGGACGGGCTCTTTTAATGCCCTTTGCTAAGGAACCGCCGATAAGGCCAAGGCCGATAAAGGCAATGGTTGTATCATTCATGGTAAATTTTTCCATTTTAAAATCGCTCCTTACATATAGAATGTTCTATCGGAGATACAGAATCACCTGAAAACCTTCACAAAGATAGATGTCCTCTCGGAGTCTTTCCTGCACCTGCTTTTGTGGCCGATTTTCCGCCAGTAGCACCCGAATTTCATCAACGTACGCACCGCGTACGCCTCAGAAATTTGGGCACAACTGACAAAAAATCTTCTCACAAAATCAAGCACAGAAAGATTCCGAGAGAACATAAAGGTTTTCAGGTGTTTGGGCTGTGAATGATAGGTGACTATCTGGTTATCTGGCTTCAAAAGTTCTGCCAGCCAGATCCACATATGGCTTTAAGTCAGCCATTAATTTGTCAAATGCATCAAAGGTAAGAGACTGAGGACCGTCAGAAAGGGCTTTTGCCGGATCTGGATGAACCTCGATCATCAGTCCGTCGGCACCTACTGCAACTGCAGCCTTTGCAAGAGGTTCTACATAGGCTCTTACGCCGGTTGCATGGCTTGGATCTACGATCACTGGAAGATGACTCTTCTGGCGGATCACAGGAATCGCACTGATATCCAGGGTGTTTCTGGTAGAAGTTTCGTAGGTGCGGATACCACGCTCACATAAAACGATGTTTGGGTTTCCTTCTGAAATAATGTATTCAGCTGCATTCAGCCACTCATCTATGGTAGCACATAAGCCGCGTTTTAACAATACAGGCATTCCTGATTTTCCGGCTTCTTTTAACAGCTCGAAGTTCTGCATATTTCTTGCGCCGATCTGGAGCATGTCTACATATTTAACAGCAGCTTCAATGGCATGGGCGCTGGTAACTTCACAGATCACGTTCAGTCCGGTTGCTTCTCTGGCTTCTTTCATATATTTTAAGCCTTCTTCTTCCAGTCCCTGGAAAGAGTATGGGGAAGTACGGGGCTTGTAAGCACCGCCGCGAAGGAAGGTAGCCCCAGCTTTCTTTACAGCGAAAGCAGTGGAAAGCAGCTGTTCCTTTGACTCAATAGCGCAGGGACCTGCCATAACAGTCATGGTTCCTGGTCCGATGTGGGTGTTGCCTACAGGAATAATGGAGTCATCCGGGTGGAATTTTTTGTTGACCAGTTTGTAAGACTCTGTGACAGCAACGACCTTGTCAACACCTTCGCTCATTTCAATATTGCTTCCGGCAAGTCTGCTCTTATCACCTACAACACCAACGATCGTGACCTGGGAACCTTCAGAAAGATGGGCCTGAAGTCCTTTTGACTCAATGAGGGAAGTTACTTTTTCAACAGCTTCTTTGGAAGCCTGTGGTTTCATAATAATGATCATAGTCTGTTATACTCCTTATCCGCATAATGGTTTCTTGTATATCGGCTCTGTATGTTAGATGCCCCTTTTTACCAGATATCGGATTGCGGTGAGCATGATGTGCTTTTTCAATCCAGGTATCTCTTAACTTGCAGACAGTTTAATACATAAAAGCGTAAAAGTCAACACTTTAATGCTTTAAACTTTTACGCTTTTATGTAACTCATGCTATAAATAGCGGCCGGTCTGGCTGTTTGGATCTTTTGCAAGCTGTTCCGGTGTCTCGCAGGCAACGATACGGCCGCCGTCTGCTCCGCCTCCAGGTCCCATATCAATAATATAGTCAGCATTGCGGATCACATCCAGGTCATGTTCAATGACCACAACAGTTGCTCCATTTTCGATCAGGGTCTGAAATACCTTAAGGAGAGTCTGCACATCCAGAGGATGCAGCCCAATGGTAGGTTCATCAAAGATAAACAGGGAGTCATTTTGCAGCTTGCCCATTTCGCTTGCCAATTTCAGTCTCTGGGCCTCACCGCCGGAAAGACTGGGTGTTTCTTCTCCTAAAGTCAGGTATCCAAGTCCAAGCTCTTTTAACACAGTGAGCCGCTGTTTTACCAGTTTGAGGTCATCGCAGGCTTCAAGGGCTGTATGGATGTCCATGTCCATAAGTTCCGGGAGAGAAACACTTTGCCCTTTTTTATTCGTGTATTTAATAAGAGATGCCTCTTTGGAATATCTGGAACCTCTGCACTCCGGGCATGGAATGTCCACATCGGGCAGAAACTGTACGTCCAGGCTGACCTGGCCGGTGCCGTCACATACGGGGCAGCGAAGCTTTCCTGTATTATAGGAAAAATCACCAGCTTTATATCCCATGTTTTTGGCATCTGCCGTTTTTGCAAATACTTTTCGCAGTTCATCGTGGACATTGGCATAAGTAGCAGCAGTGGAGCGGACATTGATGCCAATAGGAGTTGCATCGATCAGTTTTACCTGGGAAATACCTGCCGGGTCCACAGAAAGGACATGGGAAGGCAGAGGCGTTTTTGCAATAGCTGCCTCTATGCCGGGAACAAGGCTTTCCAGAATAAGAGTGGTCTTTCCAGAACCGGAAACACCGGTTACAACGGTAAGACGGCCTTTGGGGATATTTACCTTAAGTGGTTTTACTGTATGGATGGCACCGGTAGAAAGGGAGATGGCCCCATGTTCAAACAGGTCATTTTCCTGGATCACCGGACGCAGGCGTTTGGCGTATCCCGGCTTTAGAAAAGCACCGATGCGGGATACTTTATTTTCCACAATATCAGAAATAGTCCCTTCTGCGATCACCTGTCCCCCTTTTGCGCCTGCTTCCGGCCCCATTTCAATGAGCCAGTCTGCATGGGATAAGATCTGTGTGTCATGGTCTACTAAAATAACGGAATTTCCGTCAGCGATCAGATCATCCATAACCCCTGTCAGTCCAACGATATTTACCGGGTGGAGTCCAATGGACGGCTCGTCCAGTACATAGAGGACACCTGTGGTTCGGTTTCTCACGGCTCTGGCTAACTGCATTCTCTGGCGCTCCCCTGTAGAAAGAGTAGAAGCAGCCCGGTCTAAGGAGAGATAGCCAAGTCCCAGCTCCATAAGCCGTTTTGCAGCTGTCTGGAAGGAGTCGCAGATGCTTTCTGCCATTGGCACCATTTCCGCTGGGAGAGAACTGGGAACATTGTCCACCCATGTGATCAGCTGGGATAAGGTCATTTCACAGGCTTTATCAAGAGTGATCCCCTGTAATTTCGGCGCTCTGGCCCGTTCATTTAAACGGGAACCATGGCAGTCCGGGCATGCATCTTCTTTTAAAAACTTCTCCACCCGCTTCATACCTTTTTCATCTTTTACTTTGGAAAGAGCATTTTCTACGGTGTAGACAGCGTTAAAGTAGGTAAAATCCAGTTCTCCTGCCTGATTGGAGTTTTTGGCGTGATAGAAAATATGTTTTTTCTCAGCAGGTCCATGGAAAACGATGTCTTTTTCCTTTTCTGTTAATTCCTTAAAAGGCACATCGGTGCGCACACCCATTTCCCGGCATACATCGGTCATCAAAGACCACATAAGAGTATTCCAGGGAGCCACAGCCCCTTCGTCAATGGTTAAGGAGTCATCTGGCACCAGGGTATTTAAGTCTACGGTGCGAACCGTTCCCGTTCCATTGCAGGTGCGGCAGGCTCCCTGGCTGTTAAATGCCAGTTCCTCTGCAGAAGGAGCAAAAAAGTGGATGCCGCATTCAGGGCAGACCAGTTCTTTTCCGGCAGCCACTGCCAGTGTGGGAGCCAGATAATGTCCATTTGGACAGCAGTGGGAAGCCAGACGGGAATACATCAGGCGCAGGCTGTTTAAAAGTTCTGTACCGGTTCCAAAGGTGCTTCGGATGCCGGGAACGCCGGGACGCTGATGCAGGGCGAGAGCAGCGGGAACATGTAAGATCTCATCCACACTGGCTTTGGATGCCTGGGTCATGCGCCTTCTTGTATAGGTAGAAAGAGACTCCAGATAGCGTCTGGAGCCCTCTGCATATAGTACGCCTAAAGCCAGAGAGGACTTTCCGGAGCCGGAGACACCGGCAATGGCTACGATCTGGTTTAAGGGTACGTCTACATTGATATTTTTAAGATTATGCACCCGGGCGCCGCGGATCTGTATTTTCTGTATATTGCTTTTAAAGGTTTTATTTTCAGACATAAAATGTGCATACCTTTCTCATTATTCTGCAACTATTTTAACAATCTCCGTAAGGAATTGCAAGAAAAGCAGACCGTCACATGACGGAACCGTAATTCAATTATGACAAAACTGTCATTTTAGAGTCATGATCATTTAATTTTGTATGTATAAAATAAAATACAAATGAAGGAGGAAAAAATTATGGCAGCAGCAATTGGATTTTTAATGATCATCGTGATCGTAGCCCTTCTTTTAAAGGGGAAAATGTCACCTATTGTAGTATTGGCTATCGTCCCAACCATCTCAGCCCTGATCCTGGGGTTTGTTCCTACAGACATTCTGGGATTTATTGCAGATGGCATTAAGACAACTACCAGTAATGGTATTTTGTTTATTTTTTCTGTTATTTATTTTGGGGTTTTGTCTGATACAGGATTGTTTGACGTGATCGTAAACTGGCTTGTAAAAAAGGCTGGAAATAATGTGATCGCAGTTACTGTGGTAACTGCAATGATCGCAACCATTGCCCATTTGGATGGAACCACCGCTGTAACAGTTCTGATTACGATCCCGGCAATGTATCCAGTATACAAGAGAATGAATATTGATGCCCGGATCTTACTGTGTATTACCGGAGCCTGTATGGGTGTCATGAATCTGCTTCCATGGGGCGGACCTACAGCAAGGGCGGCAACTGTACTTCAGATGGACGCAACAGAGTTGTGGCATATGCTGATCCCGCTTCAGATTATTGGTCTGGTCATGAATAGTGTGATCGCCGTTTTGCTTGGAATGTACGCGGTAAAAAAGGGTGCCGGTGCAGGAAAAGGTGTAGAAGTTGAGACAAATGAAAAAGAAAAGGCAGAAACAGAAGCACTGAAAAAATCCAGAGGATATCTGATCTTTAATTTCCTTCTTACGGTTGCTGTGATCGCAGCATTATCAACTGGTGTAGGAAAATCCTATGTGATCTTTATGTTAGGACTTTGTGTTTTACTGGCAGTAAACTACCCGGATCAGAAGATCCAGGATAAACTGGTAAAGAAGCATGCTCCGGCAGCACTGATCATTTCAGCAACCTTGTTTGCGGCAGGCGCTATGGTAGGTATTTTTGATGGAACAGGAATGCTGGAAGCAATGGCAAATGCGATCATGGCGGTCATTCCTGCAGCTATGGGAAAATACATCCACATTATTTTTGGTATCCTTGCCCTTCCTTTTGGCCTTTGTGTGGGAACCGATGCATATTTTTACGGCATCATGCCTCTGGTCATGCAGGTTGGCGAAACATACGGGGTTGCATCCCTGAACACAGCACTTACCATGCTGATCGGAAAGAATCTGGCGCTAATGGTAAGTCCCCTTGTCCCGGCTACTTATCTGGCTATCGGATTGACAGGAACAGAATTAAAGGATCATATGAAATTCAGCATTCCGCCCTATTATGTGGTAAGCCTGATCATGTTAGTACTGGGAGTAATTTTAGGGATCATAAGTTTATAAGAGACAGTAAGACCATAAAAGCATAGTAAGAACACAAAAGACCATAACCGGCTGTGAGAAAAAGCCAGCCGGTTATGGTCTTATTTTTATATATTTGCTATACTCTTTTATAGGTACAAATGCGCTTGAAAGAGCAAAAAATAGAATGGGGAAATGAACATGAATACGGAAGAAATATTGATGGTAGATGATGAAAGAGCAATCCGTCTGGCTGTACGGACGGCTTTGACCAGGGAAGGAATGCATGTAACAGAAGCAGCTGATGGCAGTACAGCGTTAGATTTACTAAAACAGAAACATTTCGATCTGGTGATCCTGGATGTGATGATGGAAAATGTCAGCGGCTATCAGGTATTACAGACTATGCGGGCTTGGGGAGATCATACACCGGTGATGATGCTTTCTGGAAAGTCAGATGAGATGGACCAGGTGCTGGGGCTGGGATTCGGGGCAGACAGTTATCTGACAAAACCATTTCATACTTCTGTGCTGATACAGACAGCAAAAGCATTGATCCGGAGAAACCAGATATACAGTCAGGCATCGGAAGCAAGGATCCATAAAGGTCCCTTTGCTGTGGACACTTTGAAAATGGAGTGTTTAAAAAACGGAGTCTCCCTGAATTTTACAGCAAGGGAACAGGCGCTATTCCGCTTTCTGTTAGAGCATCCGGGACAGGTATTCACAAAGGCACAGCTTTACAGCCAGGTGTGGAATGAGGCAGTGGTAGATGATAATACGATCACGGTTTATATTAAGCGGATCAGAAGCAAGATCGAGGAAAATCCAAAAGAACCTAAATATTTAAAAACAATACGGGGAATCGGATATATGCTGGAGGTCTGATAAAAAATGAAATGGATCAAGGAAACAAAAGGAAAAAGACAGGCAGCAATAGGCGCTGTTTTTCTGGTAGTGTTTCTGTCACTGGTTATGGCATTATCCTGTGCAGAATTTTATAAGCGTTATAAAGAGCAGGTAATCCATACAGAGGAAAGCCAGCTGCTTACCATAGCCGGGATCATAGGAAATAATCTTGACATGTTCCTTAATGAACAGCTGGAGCAGATCGACCTTTTTTACTCATCAGAAAATGGGCTTTTAGGGGAAAAAATGCAGATGAACCGGAAAATATCCTATTTTCTGGATAAAAATGAGAAATTGTATAACTGGATCCGTCTGATATGTCCTGATGGCAGGCAGATCCTTTATAAAGCAGGTACAGAGCCTTTTTACGAAGCTGCTGAGGCAGAACATACTCCGGCGGGACATGCCACGAATGCACAGATCACGGGAAAAAAGATATCAGAAGAAACAGGCTGGTATGAAATGTACATAGAAAAGCAGGTTGAAGCAAATGGAGCTGTTTATGATCTTGTTCTTTCTATGGATCTGGAACAGCTGTACCGTCAGATCGTAGAGCCTGTAAAGATCGGAAAGGGCGGATACTCTATTGTTAAGGACCAGGATACCTATATTATCATGCATCATGTAAAAAGCCAGATTGGTCTGGAGGCATTAGAAGACCGGCAAAAAATGTATACACAGTTGGATCTGGATGATCTGAAACAATGGCTGGAAAGACAAAATAAAGAAGATAAGGGCGCAGGCCTGATCCATACTTATATATGGGATAATCCGGAACTAAAAGCAGTAAAAAGAGTGGCTGCGTTTCAGGCGATCTATATTCAGGGAGAACGTTGGATCGTGAATTCTACGATCCCTTTAACAGAGCTTTCCCAACCTTTAGATACTATGATGGAGATCCTGGTGGGGATCGCTGTTTTATATATGGTGCTGCTGATCACGGCAACGGTATACATTCTTTATAACCGGTTCCGTACCATATCACAGTACAGGGAAATAGCGTACCTTAAGGAAATAAACCAGGGAATGGAGATGGTGGCAAAGAAAAATGATGAGATCCGCCATTACCAGAGAATACAGTCTCTTGGCATGATGGCAAGCCATATAGCACATGAATTTAATAATTATCTGACCCCGGTCCTGATCTATTCGGAACTTCTGGAGAACGATGATACCATATCAGAAGAAAACCGGCAGATGATCCATGAGATCACAGATTCCGTAGATAAGGCATCAGATCTGTCAAAAAAGCTGCTGGCATTTTCAAGACAGGATACAGGGATCCGGTTAGAACGGCTGGATTTTGCACAGGAAGTAAGAAAGGCCATGTCAGTAGTACGACAATTGGTTCCGGCAGCCATTACATTAAAAACAAAAATTCCTGATACACCTCAGTATGCTCTTGTAAGACAAGGAATGGCAGAACATATCCTGATGAATCTGTGCAAAAATGCATTTCAGGCAATGGAACAGTCTGATAAAAAAGAACTGACAGTGGAATTAGCTGAAATGGGAACAGACCAGCTTTGCCTGCGTATTTCTGATACAGGATGCGGGATCCCGGAAGATGTGCAAAAGAAGATCTTCGAGCCATTTTATACAACAAAAGGTTCCAGACAGGGAACGGGACTGGGGCTTTCCGTGGTAAGAAATATCATTGCGTCTGTAGGGGGAAAGATTGAGGTAGAAAGCCGTCAGGGAGAAGGAACGACCTTTTTGCTTATGATCCCCAAAAGTAGTTCAGAAGAGGAAGGCAATCTTAGAAAACGTTTAAAATCTGTATCCAGGATCGCTATTATATCAGAAGATGCCAGGATGTCTGCTTATAAAGGGAAAAAATTTGAAAAGACTGGGCAGATCGAAGTTTATACCCATCCGGCAGCCCTCCTTGACCGGGTACAGAAAACGCCTTCTTTTTATGGCCTGATCATTGCAGATGAAGTTCTTCCCATGATGAATGGAATCGAGTTATGTGAAATGATCCGCCGGATGAATCCGGAGATCCGTCTTTTATTGTTATCAGAACAAGACGGAAGTGATGTTCAGTGGTATCTGAATAATGGCATGATCGACCGTTTTATGTTGAAACAGGACTTTTTTAGCGAATTTGAAGAGGCAATTAAGGCAAAATGACGGTTAAAGATGAGAAAAACAGGAACATGTGGTGACTTAAATCAAAATATCTGGAATGTTTTGGAAAAATGTTGTGTAGAATTTAACAAAAAACTTGAATATTTCAGAAAAATATAGTAGAATGTACACATGGCAAAGACGAAGCACATATTACAGTTGTTTCGCACAAATAAAGTGTACAGGAGGGAAGTTTATGAACGTATATGGTACTGAACAAATCCGCAACGTTGTATTACTTGGGCATGGAGGCGCTGGTAAGACAACAGTTGCGGAGGCAATGGCTTTGATCACAGGTGTTACCAAGCGTATGGGCAAAGTTGCTGACGGAAACACTATTAGTGATTATGACAAAGAAGAGATCAAGAGACAGTTTTCCATTTCCACCACACTGATTCCTCTGGAATACCAGGGAGAGAACGGACCGGTTAAGGTCAACTTACTGGATACTCCCGGATTTTTTGACTTCGTAGGTGAAGTAGAAGAAGCCATCAGCGTTGCTGATGCAGCCATTATCGTTGTAAACTGTAAAGCAGGTATCGAGCCTGGTACAGAAAGAGCATGGGAGATGTGCGAAAAGTACAATCTGCCAAGACTGATCTTCGTTACCAATATGGACGATGATCACGCCAGCTATCGTGAGCTGGTTGTAAAGCTGGAGAAAAAGTTCGGAAGAAAGATCGCTCCTTTCCAGCTTCCAATCCGTGAAAATGAAAAATTCGTAGGTTTCGTAAACGTAGTAAAGATGGCAGGCCGCCGCTTTACAAACCTCAGTGATTATGTTGAGTGCGAGATTCCAGATTATGTTCAGAAGAACTTAACCATCGCAAGAGACGCCCTCATCGAGGCAGTTGCAGAAACCAGTGAAGAATATATGGAACGTTATTTCCTGGGAGAAGAATTTACACAGGAAGAGATCTCAGGTGCATTAAGAGCACATGTTATCGAAGGTGATATCGTACCTGTTATGATGGGCTCCGGAATCAACTGCCAGGGCTTTAAGGTTCTCCTTCAGGTTATTGACAAATACTTCCCGGCACCAAATCACTTTGAGTGTATCGGTGTAGACGTTTCCACAGGCGAGCGTTTCACCGCTAAATATAATGATGACGTATCCCTTTCTGCAAGAGTATTTAAGACTATCGTGGATCCATTTATCGGAAAATATTCTCTGATGAAGATCTGTACTGGTACTTTAAAGGGCGATACGGTTGTATACAATGTAAATAAAGACGCAGAAGAGAAGATCGGTAAAGTTTATGTAATGCGCGGCAAGGAAGTTATCGAAGTTCCTGAGTTAAAGGCTGGTGATATCGGCGCAGTTGCAAAACTCACTGTAACCGGAACCGGCGATACCATGGCAGTTCGTACAGCTCCGATCGTTTACCACAAACCGCAGATCTCCACACCATATACATACATGGCATACAAGGCAGCTAATAAGGGCGAAGATGATAAGGTTTCTACCGCATTAGCACGTATGATGGAAGAAGACCTGACCTTACAGGTTAAGAATGATCCTGAAAACCGTCAGTCCCTGATCTATGGTATCGGCGATCAGCAGTTAGATGTTGTGATCAGCAAGCTGCAGACCCGCTACAAAGTAGACGTAGTTCTGTCCAAACCGAAATTTGCTTTCCGTGAGACCTTAAGAAAGAAAGTAAAAGTACAGGGCAAACATAAGAAACAGTCTGGCGGACATGGCCAGTACGGTGATGTTATCATGGAATTTGAGCCATCCGGCGATTTAGAGACACCATACACCTTTGAAGAGAAGGTATTCGGTGGATCCGTACCGAAGAACTACTTCCCGGCAGTAGAAAAAGGACTGCAGGAATGCGTTCTTAAGGGACCGTTGGCTGGATATCCGGTTGTTGGCTTAAAGGCTACTCTGTTAGATGGTTCTTATCATCCGGTAGACTCTTCAGAAATGGCATTTAAGATGGCTACTATTCTGGCATTTAAACAGGGCTTTATGGATGCAAACCCAGTGCTTTTAGAGCCGATTGCTTCCTTAAAGGTTGTTGCTCCTGACCGCTTCACCGGCGATATCATGGGTGACTTAAACCGCAGAAGAGGCCGTGTATTAGGTATGGAATCTGACCACCACGGCAAACAGGTCATCGAAGCAGACATTCCAATGTCTGAACTGTTTGGCTACAACACCGATCTTCGTTCCATGACCGGTGGTTTAGGAGACTATTCCTATGAATTCAGCCGCTACGAGCAGGCTCCTGGCGATGTACAGAAGCGCGAAGTAGAAGCAAGGGCTGCTGCGAAGGAAGAATAATTGAGAAAACAGATCTGCCTGAGAAAGATGGCAGATAATATATGAAAAATCCCGCTTTCCGGAATTTCTGAAGGGTGTACCTTTGGAAACTGGAAGGTGGGATTTTTTATTTATAGAAGGGGAAATACCAACTTTAAAATTTGTTTATAAATTTTATGTCAAAACGTTAAAACCAGAGAGTAGTATACAAAGTGTTCCGAAAGAAATCCTTATTGCATGGAACAAAATGAAATGTACTCTCACCTTCAATAAAAAGACTGTTGCGAAACAGGTACAAAGAAGCCCATCTTTGAATCTGTCTGGATGCAGTCGGTAAGGCAGTAAGCGATGGCTGGAAGACCATTAACAATAAAAAATATTATTAATAGGCCTGCTGTATAACATTCTTAAGATGGTTGCAGCAGGTTTTTTGCTGTCAATATACAGCCCTATATTAGCCTGGACTAATTCATCACACGTTAAAGCGATACCATCTAACAGCAAAAATCCCCTTCTTACATTCTGAACCACAACTAAAAAGCTGTAGCAATTACAATATATAGACTGGACAAATGAAAATAATTGGTTTATAGTATGAAGCAACGACGAACAAAGCCGCGAAGTAAGGTAAGTACATTTTAACATGAACGACAAAAACCCTTTGTGAGCGGAAATCAGGAGGTAGAAAAATGGTATCATTATATGATGGTGGTATTTATCTTGTAAATGGAAAAGAAATCGTACCGGAACAGGAAAGCGTTAAAGTAGAAGCCCTTACAGGAAAGAAAGCAGATAAAGAAGCTGCAAAAAAGGGAACCATTGCTTATTCTATTTTAAGCGCCCACAATACAGCTGATAACATGGAACATTTAAAGATCCGTTTTGACAGCATGGCATCCCATGATATTACATTCGTAGGAATTGTCCAGACAGCCAAAGCGTCCGGTATGGAAAAGTTCCCAATCCCCTACGTTCTGACTAACTGCCATAATACACTTTGTGCAGTAGGCGGAACCATTAACGAAGATGACCACATGTTTGGTCTTTCCGCTGCAAAGAAATACGGCGGCATCTACGTTCCACCTCATATCGCAGTCATTCATCAGTACATGAGAGAAATGATGGCAGGCTGCGGAAAGATGATCTTAGGATCTGACAGCCATACCCGTTATGGCGCTTTAGGAACCATGGCAATCGGCGAAGGCGGCGGCGAACTGGTAAAACAGCTGCTTCGCGATACATATGATGTAGCTTATCCGGGAGTCATCGCAGTTTACTTAGACGGATGTCCAAAACCTGGTACCGGCCCACAGGATATTGCGCTGGCCATCATCCGTGCGGTATTTAAAAATGGCTATGTAAAGAATAAAGTAATGGAATTTGTTGGACCTGGTGTTGCTTCTATGACTACCGATTACAGAAATGGCGTAGACGTAATGACTACAGAGACCACCTGCTTAACCTCCATCTGGAGAACGGATGAAGATACCAGAAATTACCTGGCAAAGCATCACAGAGAGGCAGATTACAAGAAACTGGATCCTGCAGATGTGGCTTACTACGATGGCTGTGTTTATGTAGACTTAGGTACCGTAAAGCCAATGATCGCCCTTCCCTTCCATCCAAGCAATGCATTTGAGATCGACGAATTAAAGGCAAATATGAAGGATATCCTTCATATGGTAGAAATGGATGCTGAAAAGGTATCCGGAGGAAAAGCGCATTTCACACTTCTTGATAAAGTAGTTGGAAATGACCTGATGGTACAGCAGGGAATTATCGCAGGCTGTGCAGGCGGAAATTACACCAATGTGATCGAAGCAGCACATGCCCTTCGTGGAAAGAACTGTGGCTGTGATGAATTTTCACTGGCTGTTTATCCTTCTTCCCAGCCGGTATTCTCAGACCTGGTAAAGAAAGGCGCTATTTCAGACCTGATGGATGCAGGCGCTATCATCCGTACCGCTTTCTGCGGACCTTGCTTTGGCGCAGGCGATACACCTTGCAACAATGGTTTAAGTATCCGCCACACCACCAGAAACTTCCCGAACCGTGAAGGAAGCAAGCCAGGAAACGGACAGATGGCAGCGGTAGCACTGATGGATGCCCGTTCTATTGCAGCAACAGCAGCAAACGGAGGAAAACTTACCTCTGCATGGGAGTTAGACTGCTGGAATGATATTCCGGAATATGACTTTGATGATAAGTCTTACAAGAACCGTGTATATCAGGGCTTTGGTAAGGCAGAAGAGGAGAAATCCCTTGTATATGGTCCAAATATCAAAGATTGGCCGGAGATGAGCCCATTAACAGACAATATCCTCTTAAAGGTTTGCTCCAAGATCATGGACCCGGTAACAACTACCGATGAACTGATCCCATCTGGTGAAACTTCTTCCTATCGTTCCAATCCACTGGGACTGGCAGAGTTCACCTTATCCAGAAGAGATCCGGAGTATGTAGGACGGACCAAAGAAGTAGATAAATTAGAAAAAGCAAGAGTAGCTGAGGGCGAAGAAAAAGAACTGGCATTAGAACCAGATCTTGCAAATGTATTTGCAGCCATCAGGACTATTTCTGGAAATGAAAATGTTTCCGTAAAAGATACAGAAGTAGGAAGTATGGTATATGCAGTAAAGCCTGGTGACGGTTCTGCAAGAGAGCAGGCAGCCAGCTGCCAGAGAGTCATCGGCGGACTTGCAAATATCTGTAAGGAATATGCAACCAAGAGATACCGCTCCAATGTTATGAACTGGGGCATGCTGCCATTCCAGATGGAAGCAGATCCTGACTTTGAAGTAGGTGATTATATCTACGTTCCGGGAGTGAGAAAAGCGTTGGATGGGGATTTAAGTTCCATTAAGGCATATGTCCTTGGAAACGGAAAAGATGCAAAGGCAGAAATCAAAGAGTTAAATCTTTATATTGCAGATATGACACCGGAAGAAAGAGCCATTGTTAAGGCCGGATGCCTTATTAATTATAACCGGAACAGACATTGATCATACGCAAAAGCGACAGCAGTAGGAGAGCATGCCGGGAGAGGAGAACAGGTTATGAAAGATAGTTATCTTGCACAGTTTTATGGAAAATCCCAGAATTATACGGATATTCCAAATAAATGGTATAAAGAATACAATGTAAAGAAAGGTCTTCGAAATGAAGACGGCACCGGTGTAAGAGTAGGACTTACCCGTGTGGCAGATGTTGTGGGCTATGACGAAACTCCAGAGGGAGGCATCCAGGCTATTCCAGGAAAGCTTTACTACAGAGGCTATGATGTAGAAGACCTGGTAAAAGGTAAAGGGGACAGTCATTTTGGTTATGAGGAAGTCTGCTTCCTTCTTCTCTTTGGATATCTGCCAAAGAAAGCGGAACTGGAGCATTTCCGAAATATCTTAACTGACTGCTATGAGATCCCGGATGAATTTGTGGAAATGAACCTGTTGCGTATGCCTGGCAGAAACCTGATGAACAAGCTTCAGGATGCAGTTCTTACTTTATACAATTACGATGATGACCCGGATAACACGGATGTATATGAAACCCTGGTAAAAGGTATTAACCTGATGGCAAAGCTTCCGTCGATCGCCTGCTATGCATATCAGAGCAAAGTTCATTATTACAACAGAGACAGCTTATTTATCCACTATGCAAACCCGAAATACTCCATTGCTGAAAACTTCTTAAGTTTATTGAGAAAAGACCAGAAGTTTTCTGATAAAGAGGCAAGACTGTTAGATACCATTCTCATGCTTCATGCAGATCACGGCGGTGGTAACAACTCCACATTTACCAATGTAGTGATCTCTTCTACAGGCACCGATATCTATTCCACTGTCTGCGGAAGTATTGGTTCCATGAAGGGACCGAGACACGGCGGTGCAAATATCAAGGTTGCGGAAATGATGGATGCGGTTCTGGAAGAAACCGGCGGATATACCGCAGATGATAAGAAGATCAAAACAGCTGTTAATAAGCTGATGGATGGTGAATTATATGACCGTACCGGTCTTGTATATGGATTTGGCCATGCAGTTTATACCATTTCCGATCCCCGTGCAGAAATGTTAAGGGCACGCTGCTTGGAAGTAGCAAAGGAAAAGAAGATGATGACGGAATTTGATTTCCGTCAGAGGTTTGAACGTATTGCCTTAGAGACTATGAAAGAGCGCAAGGGAGTTGCACTTCCTACTAATGTAGATTATTACAGCGGTTTTGCTTATGAAATGTTAGGTATCCCGAGAGATCTTTACACACCATTATTTGTGTGCAGCCGTATGGTCGGCTGGGTTGCCCATAACATTGAAAACAAGCTTTATGATGGAAGGATCATGCGTCCTGCAACCAAGTATGTAGGTGATAATAAAGAATACACAGCAATGGAGGAGAGATAGAGATGGCAGACACAATTACAGTATTTAAAGGCGATGGAATCGGACCAGAGATCACAGACAGCGTTTTAAGAATTTTAGACGCTGCAGGAGCAGATTTAAACTACGAAGTATTTAACGTAGGCGCTGCAGAATATGAAGCACATGGCGAGCTGATCCCAAAAGAGGGCTATGCTTCTATGGAAAAGACCCACATTTTATTAAAGTCCCCTATTACAACTCCTTTAGGAAAGGGCTTCCGTTCTTTAAATGTTACTTTAAGAAAGAAATATGATCTTTACGCAAATATCCGTCCTGCAAAGACCAACTCTGCTGTAAAGACTGCATTTGAAAATGTAGATATCGTGATCTTCCGTGAAAATACAGAAGACCTGTACGCAGGCGTAGAAGAGATGATCGACAAGGATACGGTTCACTCCATTAAGATCATTACCAGAAGATGCTGTGAGCGTATCATCCGCGCTGCTTTCGACTATGCAGTAAGCCATAACCGTAAGAAAGTGACCTGCGTTCATAAGGCAAATATCATGAAAATGGCAGACGGAATGTTCCGCGATATCTTCTATGATATCAGCAAGGAATATCCGGATATTGAAGCAGATGATAAGATTGTAGACAATGTGGCTATGCAGCTGGTTATGCATCCGGAAAAATTTGATATTATCGTAACAGAAAACCTGTATGGTGATGTTTTGTCTGATCTGGTCAGCGGCCTCATTGGAGGTCTGGGACTTCTTCCGTCCAGCAACCTGGGTAAAGATTTCGCCATGTTCGAGGCAGTTCATGGCAGTGCCCCTGATATTGCAGGACAGGGAATTGCAAATCCAACTGCATTCTTATGGTCTGCATGTATGCTGTTAGAGCATATCGGAAAGAACGATGTTGCTGCCAAGATCCGCAAGGCAGTAGACCTGGTACTGGAGGACGGAAGTGTTCTTACACCAGATATTGGCGGAACTGCTACAACCATTGAATATGAGAAGGCAATTATTGCACATCTGTAAAATTAATTATATGTAAATTCCTGTCCCCCTGCGGCTGCAGGGGGATTTTTGCGTACTAGAAAAATCATGTAAAATCCCGGACGATCTTAATATATTCCTGAGCATGATAAGACAGATAGCTTCCTTTTCTGAAGGCTGCAACAAAATCAACAGTTGTATTTGGGGTGCCAACAGAAAAAAGCACAGGTTTTTTCTTAAAAGGAATATGTTTTAAATGGGTTTCTGTTACAAAACAGGCTCCATATCCCCGGGAGGCAAGTTCCGCAGCAGCAGGAATGTTACCGGTCTGAAGGCATATTTGAGGATGGATATGGCAGGATTTAAACAATTGATCCACCGTTTGACGGGTCCTTTGATCCGGTGGCTGCAGGATAAAAGGCTCATTTTCCAAAAGCTTCAGGTCAAGCCAGGGATATTTGCAGCCTTCTTTTTTTATACCTTTATTTTTTAAAGGGTGGTCATTGCCGAGTACAAGGACAACTTCTTCATGACTGATGATCTGATAATCAATATCAGGGCTTTTTACAGGCAGGTTAAAGAATGCAAGATCAGCATCCCCATTTAAAAGCATTCCCTCTAAAAGACTGGAATGTGCTTCTCTGATTTCCAGACGTACATGGGGATATAAACTTCGGAAAATAGGAAGTGTACAGGGAAGCATATAAGTTCCACGCATGGTTGGAAAAGCAATTTTTAAAAGACCGGCATTCTGCCGTATAATGTCTCCCATCTCCTGGTCTAATTCTTTTTTCAGGTTCAAAATTTCGGTGGCTTTCGCTACATAACGTTCTCCGGCATATGTTAAAACAAAGCGGTTTCCTAATTTTTTAAACAATTTCTGTCCCATTTCCCGCTCAAGATTTTGAAGGAATTTGGTGAGAGTCGGCTGTGTCACATAAAGCATATCGGCAGCTTTTGTAATATTCTGTGTTTTGGCAATCGCTATTACATAGGACAGGTCTTTAAAATCCATAGGGTACCAGTTCCTTTCTGGGATGTATTATTTTTCTGCTTTTTATCATATCAAAAACTATTGATAAAAGGAATAGTTTTAATGAAAATAATGAATTTCAATTCCTTATCGCGGTGTGCTATGATGAAATCATCAAAAGGTACGGTACCGGAAACAGCAGTAAGGCCAGCTGCTTAATATTACTGGGTATAAGGAGCATTTTAATTATGCAGGGAAAAGATGATCATATTTTGAAGCTTCCTGTAACGCTTATGAGAGGCGGAACAAGTAAAGGCGTATATCTTCTGGAAGAGGATCTTCCGGAAGATCATAATGAATGGGACAAAATATTACTGCGTTTAATGGGAAGTCCGGATCAGAAACAGATCGATGGTTTAGGTGGTTCCCAATCTGTTACAAGTAAAGTAGCAATCATAAAGAAGTCAGACCGGTCAGATGCAGATGTAGATTATACATTTGCCCAGGTGTCTGTGGACAAACCTGTAGTAAGCTACAAAGGAAACTGCGGAAATATTTCTTCAGGAGTAGGACCATTTGCTATTGAAAAAGGTCTGGTAAATGCAAAGGAAGGAATGACTACAGTCAGGATCTTTAATACAAATACGGATAAAGTCATTGCTGCTGATGTAAAGACAGAAGGGGGCAAGGTTGTATACCAGGGAGATTTTAAGATCGCAGGGGTACCGGCATCAGCTTCTCCTATAAAGTTAAAATTTATAGATCCGGCTGGAACCCTTAAAAAGGGACTTCTTCCAACGGGAAAAGCAGTAGATGTTTTGGAAATACCTGGAATGGGATCCATAGAAGTGTCCATCATTGACGCAGCTAATCCCCTTGTATTTGTAAAGGCAGAGGATCTGGGACTTAGCGGAAAGGAACTTCCTGAAGAAATAAATGCAGATGAGGAAAAGCTGGAACTTTTGGAAACAGTAAGAGGTCTTGCTGCTGTTAAGCTGGGACTGATCAGTGACTATAAGAAATCTGCATGGGAAACACCGGGAATCCCTAAAATGACTTTCGTAGCTGAGGCAGATGATTATATTACTTCTGATGGAAAAATGATAAAAAAGGAAGAAATCGATCTTCTTTCCCGCATGATGTCTATGCAGAAAGCCCATCCAAGTTATGCAATGACCGGTGCCATGTGTACAGCTGCAGCGGCAGTAGTGCCGGGAAGTATAGTGGAACAGGTTTTGAAAAAGGGTGCAGATACACAGTATCTGCGTATTGGTCATGCAGGCGGGACCCTTGAATGTGGCGTGGATTACAGAGAAGAAAGGGGCAAAACGTTAGTGATCGAAGACACATTTGGGTTCCGCACAGCAAATCTTTTACTGGATGGCGTGGCATTAGTTAGAATTTAACTAGCGAAAAGGATGTACCAGCTCCATCGTGCCGAACTGTCCGTCAAAGCCGGGATTCCAACGAACTTTTCCCTGACGCAGGCAGGTAATAGCATCTGCAATATTTTCAGATGAAACAGCCGTAATATCAGATGTTTCAGCTTCTCTTAATAAGAAAAATTCATTTCCAAGTTCGTTTAAAAGTGTTTCATAGATCCGGGTCACTTTTACACTGGAAGGAGAGAAACCTTCTGCAGCAGCGATCAGTTCCGGCAACGGGGAAATGCTTTCAAAGGGGAGGTGTATGGCAGATGTTTGGTCGGATCCTTTGGAAACAGAAAAAGGAGTGTCTGTCAGCGGTTTTGCAGAGGCAGCCTGCGTATTGGAAAACAGGTCAGGTGCAGGCAGTGCCGCCAGATCCTGTACCCTGTGCAATACTCCGGTGGTAAGCTTTTTGCCACATACCGGGCAGATACCGTTTAATTTGACTGCTTCTTCCGGTGAAAGGCATACACCGCATTTCCTGTGGCCATCCATAAAATATTTTCCTTCCTGAGGGAAGAATTCCAGCGTGCCGGCAAGTCCTTTGCCGGTCTGGATATCATTGTAAATATCTTTATAAGAAAGCCCGGTATTAAGCAAGGTAGCTTCCCGTCCCAGTTTTGAAGGAGAGTGGGCATCTGAGTTGGAGATCAGCTGATAGCGGCTTAAAGATGGCACGCTCCAGTTCATTGGCGGATCAGAGGAAAGACCGGTTTCTACAGCATGGATATGGGGTGTTAATTCCTCGAAACATTCTTCCATACTGTTAAAGCCGGAAAATGCCCCGAACACAGAGAAATGAGGGGTCCAGATATGAGCGGGAATGTACATGGCATCCGGGCATACAGAAAGGGTCATATCTAACAGGTCATGGCAGTCCAGTCCTAAAATAGGGCGTCCGTCAGAATGAATATTTCCAATTTTTTCCAGTTCTCCTGAAAGACGGTCTGCAGCCTCAAGTCCTGGAAGCAGAATCAGGCTGTGCACTTTCCGTGTACGGCCGTTTTTCTTATAAATGGTGCTGATCTCACCGCTGACCACAAAACGGGGATCAAAGGAACCGGAAGGAATCTCAGAAAGGCGCAATTCTGGTTTCAGCTTATAAAGCCCTGGCTCTGCCGATTCTAATTTTTCTTTTAACTCCTGCCGCCACAAAGGATGGGTAAAATCCCCTGTTCCAAGGATATGGATGCCCTTTTTTCTGGCCCACAGATCCAGGTATTCCGGTGTGAGGAACTTGCTGGTAGCCATAGAGTAACGGGAATGTATGTGAAGATCTGCAATGTACATGATAAAAATCCTCCTGTTTTTCTTGTGAACCCATACATTATACCATTGCCTTTCAAGAGGGGATAGGTTAAAATAATTTTCGAAAGTATTATGGGGTGATGTCCTCTCGGAGTCTTTCATGCACCTGCTTTTGTGGCCGATTTTCCGCCAGCTGCACCCGAATTTCATCAACGTACGCACCGCGTACGCCTCAGAAATTTGAGCACAACTGACAAAAAATCTTCTCACAAAATCAGGCACAAAAAGATTCCGAGAGAACATTGAATTTTACAGGAGGATGAGAACATGACACTTTATAATAAAAAGGGAAAAGCAGCTGCCTATATTGAAAATGATGTGATCTGGACCTTTGATGGAAGAGCCATCGCCTATCTGTTCCAGGATGCAGTATACAATTTCCCGGGAAAGCAGTTAGGCTGGTTTGAAAAAGGCTGGCTTCGTGATATGGGCGGATATTGTGTTTTATTTACCCCTCAGGCATTTGCAGGACCTGCAAGACCATCCATGGAGACAACTCCTGCAAAGTATGCAAAAAAGGCCCTGCCATCTAAGGGTTCAAGGGAAATGAGAAAGGCAAAAATGGCTTACCAGGCTCATTGGAGCGAAAAAGAGGGTATTGACACTGATGTGTAAATATGCTAAATTATGGTTTAGTGCAAATGCAGTGATATGGAAGTAGTAAACACTTTTTAAGCCCCACAGAGAGCCGGGAAAAGATGAGAACCGGTGACTGGAAAGTGCCGAACTGATCCATGAGCAGCTTTTCAGAAAGAGATGAGATCATTACAGGATCTTCATTTTCAGTAAGAAAAGACGGAGGCCTTACCGTTATAAGAGGAATTGAGTGCATGCGACTTCGCATGAATCAGAGTGGTACCGCGTGGAAATGATATCTGCGTCTCTTGGAAACAGGAGACGCAGTTTTTTTATCTCATTACGTCACCCACGGCAATATTTACGGAGGAATGAATTATGGCATCACAGTATAATCACTCCGCCATTGAGAAAAAATGGCGTGAGAACTGGGAAAAGAACCCCATCAATGTAAATGATGGAAAGAAAGAGAAATATTACTGCCTGGATATGTTCCCATATCCATCAGGAAATGGTCTTCATGTAGGACATTGGAGAGGCTATGTTATCTCTGATGTATGGAGCAGATATCAGCTGTTAAAGGGCAAATATGTGATCCATCCTATGGGCTGGGACGCATTTGGTCTGCCTGCAGAAAACTACGCGATTAAGATGGGTGTACATCCTGCAAAATCTACAGCAGCTAACATTGCAAATATCAAACGTCAGATCAAGCAGATCGCTGCGATCTATGACTGGGATATGGAAGTAAATACCACAGATCCTGAATTCTACAAGTGGACCCAGTGGATCTTCGTTCAGATGTTCAAGAAGGGTCTTGCATACGAGAAGGAATTCCCAATCAACTGGTGCCCATCCTGTAAGACAGGTCTGGCTAACGAGGAAGTTGTAAATGGCTGCTGCGAGCGCTGCGGCACTCCTGTTACCAAGAAGAACCTGCGTCAGTGGATGTTAAAAATCACTGCCTATGCAGAAAGACTGTTAAATGACCTGGATAAGCTTGACTGGCCTGAAAAGGTTAAGAAGATGCAGACTGACTGGATCGGAAAATCTTATGGTGCAGAGGTTGAGTTCCCAATCGAAGGCAGAGATGAAAAAATCACTGTTTACACCACAAGACCTGATACCCTGTATGGTGCAACCTTCATGGTACTGGCTCCAGAGCACAAGCTGGCTAAGAGCCTTGCTACAGATGAGACCAGAGAAGAAGTTGAGAAGTACATCTTCGATTCTTCCATGCGTTCTAACGTAGACCGTATGCAGGCAAAGGAAAAGACCGGCGTATTTACCGGAAGCTATGCTATCAACCCATTAAATGGCGCAAAGACACCAATCTGGCTGTCTGACTATGTATTAGCTGATTACGGTACCGGCGCTATCATGTGCGTACCTGCTCATGATGACAGAGACTTTGAATTTGCTAAGAAATTTAATCTTCCGATCATCCAGGTTATTGCCAAGGATGGCAAGGAAATTGAAAATATGACCGAAGCTTATACAGAAGCAAGTGGAACCATGATCAACTCCGGCGACTGGAACGGCATGGAATCTTCTGTATTAAAGAAGGAAGCTCCACACATCATCGAGGAGAAGGGCTTCGGCCGCAAGACTGTAAACTACAAGCTGCGTGACTGGGTATTCTCCCGTCAGCGTTACTGGGGCGAGCCGATCCCGATCATCCACTGCCCGAAGTGCGGCTGTGTACCGGTACCGGAAGATCAGCTTCCATTAAAGCTGCCTGAGGTAGAAAGCTATCAGCCTACAGGAACCGGTGAGTCACCACTGGCTGCAATTGATGAGTGGGTAAATACCACCTGCCCAGTCTGCGGTGCTCCTTCTAAGAGAGAGACCAATACCATGCCTCAGTGGGCTGGTTCTTCCTGGTACTTCCTGCGTTATGTGGACAACCACAACAGCGAAGCTCTGGTTTCCAGAGAAAAAGCAGACAAGTATCTGCCAGTTGATATGTACATCGGCGGCGTAGAGCATGCAGTTCTTCACTTACTGTATTCCCGTTTCTACACCAAGTTCCTGTGCGATATCGGTGTAATTGACTTTGACGAGCCATTTAAGAAGCTGTTCAACCAGGGTATGATCACTGGTAAGAATGGTATCAAGATGAGTAAGTCCAAGGGCAACGTAGTTTCCCCAGATGATCTGGTAAGAGATTACGGCTGCGACTCCTTAAGACTTTACGAACTGTTCGTAGGACCGCCAGAACAGGATGCAGAGTGGGATGGCAGAGGTATTGAAGGTGTATCCCGTTTCCTGAACCGTTTCTGGAACCTGGTTATGGACAGCAAGGACAAAGATGTGAAAGAAACCAAGGAAATGGTTAAGCTGCGTCATAAACTGGTTTACGATATCGAGCAGAGATTTAACCAGTTCAGCTTAAATACTGTTATTTCCGGTTTCATGGAATACAACAACAAGTTAATGGATCTGGCTAAGAAGGAAGGCGGAATTGATAAAGAAACCTTAAAGACCTTCGTTATCCTGTTAGCTCCATTTGCACCACATATCGGTGAAGAACTGTGGAGCCAGTTAGGCGGAACCGACAGCGTATTCCATTCCCAGTGGCCGGAGTGCGATACTGAGGCTATGAAGGATGATGAAGTAGAAGTAGCTGTTCAGGTAAATGGCAAGACCCGTGCAGTTATCAGCGTACCGGCTGACATCTCCAAGGAAGATGCGATTGTTCAGGGCAAGGAAGCAGTAAAGGATAAGATGGCTGGAAATATCGTAAAAGAGATCTACGTTCCAGGAAAGATCATCAACATTGTTTGCAAGTAATTAGAATTGTTGAAATAATTGAAATAGTTCAAATTGCAGATACAAAGAGGCATCGGTGTATAACCGGTGCCTTTTTGCTGCCCAGGCTTTCATTTTTGCATCAGGGTAAGAAAAATGTAAGAGAAACGAAGCTGTAAATGTGGTAAGATAAGGGATAGAAAAATGAAATGGTAAGATGAAACAGTAAAAAGGAAGGATCGTACATAAATTGAAGATACAGAAGAAAAAATGGTTGACCTTTGCAGCAGCAGCTATTATTGCCACGGGAGTATTAGGCATGACTTCCCTGGCCGCAGGAAGAGCAGACTTAAATGCAAATACCGGGGGACCAGGAGAGAAAGCCTCTGTGGATGTTTCAACCGGAGAAAAGCCGGGTGACACTCAGGAACGTCAGCAGGACCAGCAGACAGCTGTGATCACCCAGATCCTTGCAGTAGCCGGAACCGGTGACTGCAACGCAGACATTTCTTATTATAAGAAGGAAAATGGAAACTGGGAATTAAAGTGGACAGAAAAAGGCTATGTAGGAAGAAATGGCATTACAGACAATAAAAAAGAAGGAGACGGAGCAACTCCTTCCGGTGTGTATTCCTTTGATCTGGCCTTTGGTCTTTTAGATGATCCGGGAAGTGAACTGCCATATCATAAGATCGCAGAAGGTGATTTTTGGGTGGATGATCCGGCCAGTCCTCATTATAACCAGCTGGTAAATGATAAGACTACAGCAAAAGACTGGAATTCAGGGGAAGATCTGATCAAAGCAACTCCTTATTATAATTATGCTTTAAATCTGGATTATAATAAGGAAAGAACACCAGGAGAAGGTTCTGCTATTTTCCTTCACTGTTTTAAAGCATCTGGTTATCAGGGCTCCTCAGGGTGCATCTGCCTGCCGGAAAGCCGGATGAAGGAATTATTAGGATTGGTAGATACGAACACCAGGATCGTGATCGCAAAGGATGCAGAGCATCTGAATTTAGGTGAGTTTATGAAGTAAGAAATGGATCAAAAAGGGGCGCCCGCAGAGGTACCCCTTTAATATTATACGATATTATACGATCATACAAGAACACGCAGATAGCGCGTTTGCTGATCTAGTTATCCGATTTCTCAGAACTGTATTTCTTACAGATAGAAGCAACAACACCGCTTAAAGCCAACAGAGCCAGGGCATTAGGAATGACCATAAGACCGTTAAAGAAGTCGGCCAGTGTCCAAACCAGATCTACCTTTAACATAGAACCAACAACGATAAACACAGCTACCAGAACAGAATAAGGAATCATTCCTTTCTTGCCGAATAAGTGTTTTACGTTGATAGAACCAAAAAAGTGCCAGCCAAGGATGGTGGAGAAGGCAAAGAACAGAAGGCATACGGCGATGAAAATATCACCGAAGGAGCCGAAAACAGTAGAAAATGCATACTGGGTCAGCATAATACCGTCCTTGCCGCTGCTTAAAGAGTTAGTAGTAAGGATACTGAATACGGTTAAATTTAATACGATAAAGGTATCAATAAATACGCTGATCATAGCAGCAAGTCCCTGGCAGTGAGGATTTTTCACAACGGCTCTTGCATGTGCATGAGGTGTGGAACCCATACCGGCTTCATTGGAGAAAAGACCTCTTGCAACGCCATAGCGGATGGCTTCTTTTACAGTAACGCCTGCCGCGCCGCCTAAAACAGCGGATGGATTAAAAGCACCTAAAAAGATCTGGGCAACAGCAGAAGGCAAGCGGGTAATATTGCAAAGGATAACGATCAGGCTTCCTGCAATATATACAAGTGCCATAAATGGAACCAGCTTTTCCACAACTGCAGCCAGACGGTTGGTGCCGCCGATAAATACGAACAGGGAAACAACGGCCAGAAGAAGGCCAACTGTAAAAGGCGGAATAGAGATATTCCGTGAGGTAAATACCTGGCTGAAAGCAGTGCTGATAGAGTTAGACTGTACCATATTGCCCATAAATCCAAGAGCCAGGATCAAAAAGATGGCGAAAATAACACCAAGGATCTTGCCAAAGAGTCCTTTAAATGCAGCATGGATGTAGTAAACAGGACCGCCTGTTACTTCGCCGTGCTTTACTGTTTTATAATTCTGTGCAAGAGTTGCTTCGGCATAAATGGTAGCCATGCCAAAGAACGCAGACATCCACATCCAGAAGATAGCGCCAGGACCGCCGCCGATCAGGGCAGTAGCAGCACCTGTCAGGTTTCCGGTACCTACCTGGGCTGCGATGGCAGTAGCAACAGACTGGAAGGAAGTCATTTCTCCTTCTTTTTTCTCATGCTTCTTTCCGATACCGCCGAATACCTGTTTTAAGCCCTGCTTAAATTCGCGGATCTGAACAAATTTCAGACGGAATGTGTAATAAATACCGGTTCCGCAAAGCAGAAGGATCAGCACTACATTCCATAAAAAGGTGTTAGCAGAATTGACCAATTTCACAAACATGTCCATAATTAGATAGTCTCCCTTTGTATGTTCTACGTCTGTGGATCGTCTGATTCCGCCCTGTCCTTTTGCCTGAGAGATTGGCAGGAATTTTCTGCATTTATTCCTGCTGTACACCTTCGGCGCTCGTTTCAGATATTGAAAGAGACTCTCCAGAGTAGTATATCGTCACGGCATTTGCCGCATGGGGAGACTATAGCATATATAAAATAAAAATGCAATAATTAAAAAAGTATAAAAAAACATACAACGGAAAGAAGCTAATAATCTATTTATGGATCCCGCCTGCGATCTTCCCTGCAGCTAGCTTAAGAAACGGAAGTTTTTTACGGTCTTTTTCCGGCATATGGCAGCTTAAGATATCTACAAGAAGGGCGGTTTCAGAATTTGTAAATTGCAGACCTTTTGCATTTGCTTCCTGGCATATATGCAGAAAATGAGGCATGAGCTGGGACTGGTCGGTGTGAGCCGTTTTTTCTGCAAATTCCATTAATAAGCTTACTTTTTCAGGATCCATTGCCATAAGCCGCGGGTCCTGTTTCCAGTTATTGTCCATAAAAACTCCTTTTTTAATTCATAGCCTGAAGGGCAGCAATGACCATTTGCAAGGTTTCAAAACGGGTCTGTTGTGCGGGAGTTAAAAAATGTCTGAGTTGTTCTAAAGGTGTCTGTCCGTCTAATAAAGCATTTGCTGCATCAATGAGATTTTGTTCTCCCGGGTTTCCATAAGGTTTTAAAGTTTTTAATAATTCTTTTACAGAACCGGGTTTTTCAGGCTGGTCTAAGGAGCAGATCCCCATAGCTGCAGTCTGACCGTCCTCAAAAAGCTGAAATGTATTTTTAAGTTCCTGTATTTTCACAAACATGGAAAGGGTACGCTGTTGGGGAACATTTAAGAAGGGGAGTGCAGCTTTCATCATCTGCAGATGGTGATCTCCTGTAAGATAGTCCAGGTCTGTCAGTTTATAGTCTGTATGTTCATTGTAGGAATTCATATTTTTACCAGCCTTATTGCTTTGGTTTAAACTTATGCGGCAACCTTTTATTTCATGCATATATTGTAGTATGAGGATGTACTCTTAAAAGGTTTGGGAGTCCATTTTCTGAAAGGAGGTTCATTATGTATAGCAGACTGGTGATCGACGGGAATGCTGTATATGAAATAGATGAGGAATGTGTACAAAAAAAGAAAAACAGAGGTTATAAGGCAGGAAAGAGAAGAGGAGAAGAGCGAAAAGAAGAAAAAGGAGTTTTTCCAAAATGAAAACAGGGGCGCATAAACGCCCCGTTGTTTTCTGACTTTCTGAGGAAGATCAGCAGAAGCCGCCATTGCCGCCGCCACAGCAGCATAAAAGCAGCAGGATCCAGATAATGTCGCATCCACATCCGTTTCCGCAGCCGTTATTTCCAAAACAGCCGCCACATCCATTTCCACCGCCACAACAGCATAAGATCAGGATGAGCCAGATAATATTGCATCCATTTCCTCCGCTCTGGCATCCGCACCCGCAGTCACAGCCGCAGTTAGTTGCTGCTACATCACTCATTTTAGTTCCTCCGAAATATGTTTGATTACAATGCTATCATATGTCAGGCAGCTTGCTCATGTTTCTTGTTTTTCGGGAAAAATTAAATTTAAAGAGAATTTTAAATAAAGATAAGGGATAAAGGTGGTATAATGATAGGGCGAAAAAGAAAGACAAGAGCCGCAGACGCGGCGTTTTATAATCAAAGGATGGAGGAATGACCTATGGATCAGAACCGTTTATATTATGCAACCCCTTATGTAAAAACATTTATGTGTACCGTAATTTCATGTACAAAAAATAAAAAAGGAACCTGGGATACGATCTTAAATCAGACTGCTTTTTATCCGGAAGGCGGCGGACAGCCAAGTGATACAGGTGCTTTAAATGGTGTAAAAGTTTTACATGTCAGCGAAAAGGGAGAGGAGATCATCCACGAACTGGAGGCTCCTTTGGAAGAAGGGGTTCTGGCAGAGGGAGTCATTGACTGGCAGAAACGTTATGACAATATGCAGCAGCACACAGGAGAACATATTTTTTCCGGTCTGGTACATAAACATTTTGGCTATGACAACGTAGGTTTCCATATGGGAACAGATGAAGTGACGGTGGATTTTAACGGTGTTCTCACCCAGGAGCAGTTAGATGAGCTGGAAGATGAAGCGAACCAGCTGATCTATGATAATGTGCCTGTAAAGGTGTTTTATCCTTCGAAAGAAGAACTGGAAGAGCTGGATTACCGGAGCAAAAAAGAACTGACCGGTCTGGTACGCATTGTAGAGATACCAGGCGGAGATATCTGCGCCTGCTGTGGCACCCATGTGGAGACAACCGGGGAAGTAGGTCTGATCAAACTGCGTACTATGATCAACTATAAAGGAGGCGTGCGTATTTCCATGCTCTGTGGACGCCGGGCACTGATGGATTACAGGGAACGTTTAAAGGATGAGATCCGTATTTCCAATCTGCTTTCTGCAAAACTGGCTCTGGTACCGGATGCAGTGGAAAAGATGAAGAATGAAAGTCAGGAAAAAGATCTGGCTTTAGGACGCCTGTGGCAGCAGCTTTTGGAAAAAAAGGCGGAAAGCTATCCGGAAAGCACGGAGGTACTTGCTGTATTTGAAGAGGGATTGTCACCTGTACAGCTTCGCCAGCTGGCTACCATGCTTTATGAAAAGGGAAAAGGAAAGATCGTAGGAGTTTTCTCCGGAAATGAGGATGAACAGGTATATCAGTATGCTTTAGGCAGCAGTCAGGCAGATATGCGCAAATTAAGCAAGGCAATGAACGGTGCTCTTAATGGAAGAGGCGGCGGAAGCAACCTGATGGCGCAGGGAACTTTTAAAGCGGCAGAAAGTGCGATCAGAGAAACACTGATGCAGGAAGCTGGAAATCTGGAATAATAGTAGGAATAATAATAAAACAGCTGCGGGAATCCAGATAGATGGGAGCCTGCAGCTGTTTTTGTGCCAAAACACATTTGTTTATGATTTATTCACCCTGATACATATATTTGATCAGACGTTCAATGTCTTCTTTATCATGTGCTACCAGGTCCAGTTCCTTGATATAGCCATTGGAAAAAATAGTAGCCATGGACAGGTACTGAGCCAGTTTAGACTTCAGGTTAATGCGGTCGCCTTCTGGAGATACTAATTCTACGGTTCCCTTGCACTGGTCGATCACTTTGAAAAATTTCTCTACATCAGTAATATTCTGGATCTTCATGGTAATTCCTCCTTCTGAATTACATCTATTATCATTTGTTTAGTTAATCTTTTAACGATTGCATTATAACAAAGATGAGACTCTGATACAAGGGTAAAATTTTGTGATTTTTAGCGAAATTTTTATGAAAGCGCCTGTTTTGCTCTTTCACGTTTGATATCTTCCAGTAAAAGGGAAGAAACTCTGAGTCCGCCCCGTCCTGTACCAATCGAAATATCCGGTTTGTTCCCGCCGTGGAAGTCGGAACCGCCGGTTGGGAGCAGGTGATGTCTGACAGCCATTTCCTGAAGTTTCATGCTTTCTAACTTGTTGTTGGAGGAGTGGTAAACTTCCAGTCCCTTCATACCGAGGTCGGCCATGTGGGCGATCAGTTCTTCCGTTTTCTTATCTCCGAATTTGTACTGGAAAGGATGGGCTAAGGCCACGAAAGCACCATTGGAGATCAGCGTTTTTACAACTTCTTCCGGAGAGAGATGCTCTTTCTGCGGACAATAGCGGCCGCCGTACTGAAGATATTTTTTAAATGCCTGGTCCATTCCGGAACAGATGTCTTTTGCCACTAAAGCGTGGGCAATATGTGCCCGTGTGATAATGGTATCAGGATTATCTCCGCAAAGTTCTTCCTTTGTAAAGGAGATCCCGTCAGCGGCCAGATTTTCCAGCATCTTTTCATTGCGGCGGTCACGGCTGATACGCATTTTTTCCAGCATGGCGGCAAGGACCGGATCGTCAGAATTTACGAAAAGTCCTAAAATGTGGATTTCTGTTCCATCGAAACTACTGGACACCTCAATTCCGGGGATCACTTCTATATTAAGATCACGTCCTTTTTCTAATGCCTCAGGTACACCGGCAGTGGTGTCGTGGTCTGTAAGGGCAAAGGCATCCAATCCGGTATTTTTTGCCAGTTCCACTACCTGAGAGGGAGAAAAGGTACCGTCGGAAGCATTGGAATGAACGTGCAGGTCAACAAAACCCATGGTAAAACCTCCTTTGTTTTTAAACTGTTTTTTCTATTCTTTCTATAATAATAACACGATTGAAATACTTTGGTAACACTTTTAACAGGAATGTTACAAACAGAAAAAAAGGGTAAGAAATCACCTGAAAAAAAGTGTAAAAATCGGTTCCATTTTAAATAAAGTATGCTATACTACAAGCTGTGATTAAAAATAAGCTAAAAAATGTAACAGGTGAAAAGAAATGAATGAGTTAGAAAACAACAGAAGTCGAAATTCCTCTACAGGCAGAAGCAGGGCCAGAGGTACAAATAGAAGCGGTGCATCAGGAAGAAGCGCTTCATCTTCAAGGAGCAGTTCTTCCAGAAGCAGTTATGGAACATCTTCCGGCCGCAGAAGCAGTTCTTCTGGTTATTCTTCCCGTTCGGGAGGAAGCCATTCCACCAGACGGAGCAGTGGATATCACAGAAAGAAAGGCCCGAATTACAAGATCATTGCCATTGCAGGTGTAGTCCTGATCGTATTTATCACAGGAATTTCCCTTGCTCTTAAGGGAAAAGGTTCCAATACAGATACTGCAGGAACAGAAACAGTGATCGAAAGCGAAGCTGAGACTGAAATGCAAAAAGAGGTCCAGGTGGATGGTATCTCTATTACAGGAATGTCCAAGAGCGAAGCAAAAGCAGCTATTTTAAAGGAATTCCCGTGGAGTATGACAGTAGAATATGAGTCTGACCAGTATCAGGTAACGGATCTGATGGCAGAAAAGGTGGAAGCACTGTTAGATGAGATTTACAAAGATGGCAGTGATCCTCAGGAAAGCTATACACTGGACACATCTGGTCTGGATGAGCAGGTCAAGGCAGAGGCAGCAGCCTGCGCAGCAAAATGGGACAAGAAGGCAAAGAACGGTTCCATTGACAAGTTTGATACAGCAAGCGGTAAATTCGTATTTGCAGGTGAGGAAAATGGTTTTGCCATTGACCAGGACAAGCTGGCATCAGATATTTCCCAGGCTTTAAATGATAAAAAGTTTGATGCAACGATCACTGCAACCGGAAGCACTGTAGCACCGGAGATCTCTGCATCCAGCGCAAAAGAGAAATATAAGACCATCAGCACCTTTACAACGACCACAACTGCGAACCAGAACCGTAATACCAACGTGCGTCTGGCAGCAGAGGCTATTAATGGTACAGTTATCAAGCCGGGACAGGAATTTTCTTTTAATGGTACTGTAGGACAGCGTACCGAAGCTAAGGGATACAAAGGCGCAGCTGCTTATAATAACGGAGAAGTAGTACAGGAGATAGGTGGTGGTGTATGCCAGGTTTCTACTACTTTATATAATGCAGTATTTAAGGCTGGTTTAAAGATCAGCTCCCGCCGTTCCCACACATTTGAGCCAAGCTATGTAACACCAGGCCGTGACGCAACTGTAAGCTGGGATCAGCCGGATTTTAAGTTTATTAATAATTCAAGTACAGCCATTGGTTTAAGAGCAAGTTATGCAGACCAGAAAGTAACGGTAGCAGTTTATGGTATCCCGATCCTGGAAGATGGAGTTACCTGGGATTTAGAGTCTAAAAAGGTAGAAGATCTGGGTACACCAAATCCAACCTATGAGGAAGACCAGACTCTTCAGCCAGGCGCAGAAGTGACCAAGTCCAAGGGAAGTGCCGGAAGCAGATGGGAAACCTATAAGATCGTTTATAAGAATGGAAAAGAAGTGTCCAGAGAACTGGATCACAAGACCACTTATAAGGGACATACCCCTGTAGTCCGCCGTAATTCCAGTGGTGTAGTATTAAATCCATCTGAGACAACTACACAGGCAACCACCGCTCCATCTACCGTAGATGGAATGCCAGATGGCTATGTTCCGTCTGAGACAACCGCAGCCAGCACAACGGTAGCACCAAATGCGACAACTGCAGCAAATCATACAACCGCAGCGCCTTCTCATTCCGCAGAAGCAACCACAGCCGCTTCCCCGGCACCGGTACAGACAACTGCAGCAGCTACCACCACAGCAGCAGAAAATGGCGGCCCTGGAGATAGCGGAGATGTGGTAATACCTGTAAAACCAGACTAGAAGCCAGATCGGAAAATAGAATAAAACAGATCTTGTGGATCACAAAATCCCCTGTCACCGGCAGATGATGCTGGGTGGCAGGGGATTTTTGCGGATATGGGATGGAAATGTTTTCTGCTTTTTTGCGACAAAAGAATTAAAATATTTTTTCATGAAATTTGAAATAATACAAAAAAGTTGTTGACAAACGGTTTGGGATTTGCTATTATAATCTTCGCGCTTGAGAGAGCAGCAATCGTTTCAAATGAAACGAAAAAATAAATGATAAGTTTTAGAATGAAAATCGACAAGAGGTTATAAAGCCTCTGCCGATTTTCTTTTTTTATAGGAAACAGCAGAAAAGAAGAGCGTGCAGAGCGTAAAAACTCTGGCACGCTTATTTTTTTACCATAAAAGCAAATGAGGACGGAAAGGAGCATAGAGCATGGCGAAACGAAAGTACAAGCGTCTGCATTACGAGGACAGGCAGACCATAGAGGCTATGAGTAAGCAGGGCAGCAGTGTAAGTGATATTGCAGAGGTGCTGGGAACGCATAGGGACACAATTTATAGGGAGTTCAAACGCTGCAACGCCACACTGAAAACCTACACGGCGGCAGCGGGGCAGCAGGCGTTATAAACAAGAAAAACAAAAGAGAGGTAAGACACATGAAAAAAGTAGATTTTAACAAATTGCAGGCAGGCGACTTAGTAGAAGTACCACGCACACAGTTTGCACCTATGCGTAGCGGCTGGAATGGCTGGTTATTCAGTGAGGCAGTAGTAATAAGAAAGGGAGTAGGAAGAAAAAGCAAAAGGAATGTAGTCGTAGTGGAAATGAGAACACCAGCAGGAAAGAACAGCTACGGGACTATAGAGGCTACATTTTACGCAGAGAATGTTTTTACTACGCCAGCAGCAAAGAACGCAAGAAACATTTTGAAGAAATACGGAATAGAGGACGCAGAGAGCTTTTACAAATTTATTGAGCGGGACGACGTAACGGGCTGCGATTGGATAAGGTTTTTGATAGAAAAAGGCTTTTTATTTAATGAGTAGGCGGCAGCAGCCGCCACGAGTGCCGTTAGTTCAGTTGGTTAGAGCAGCCGCCTCATAAGCGGCAAGTCGTGGGTTCAAGTCCCACACGGCACATTGCGTAGCAGGCATGGCGAGCCTGCGGCAGAGGGCAGCAGGCTAATAGCTGCAATCTGTATACCGTGGAAAAATAGCGGCGGTCATACCAGCCAGAAAGTATGTGGACGGTCAACAGGTTTTCAGTTGCTTTTTAATGCGAAAAGCAGCCCGCACGGTAAAACCAAACGCCAGAACAGGAGAGCGGCACACATGGAAAGACAGAGAGCGCCGCCGAAAGGAAGAGAGGCAGAGAATGGCAGCAGAGGCATTGATAGTAGAGGACGCATACCAGAGAGGCTATGCAGATGCCATAGCAGATATGCGAAAGAAAAAAGAGCAGAGGCGGCAGCGGGAGCAGGCAAAGAAAGCCCGTCGCTGGTATTTCATTAAGCAGAAAGCCTACGGGCTTGCAATGCTGGCAGTTACCGTGCTGGCGGCATGGGCGACAGAGGGCGACATAACAATAGCGGTTATTACCGTACCGCTGGGGCTTATGTGCCTTTTCAGTAAAAAAATGCTGATAGTAGACAACTACTATTTTGCTACAGAAGAGAGGGCAATACATGGACGAAAAAACAATACAGCGTATTAAAAAGCTGCAAGCGCTGGCAGAGCGGGGCGTAGGCGGCGAGAAAACGACAGCGCAAAAGAAACTTGCAAAGCTGCTTAAGGATAACGGTATAAATTCCTTAGACGAACTGCAAAAGGAAGAGTATGAATATACGATATTTTCCTACAACGGAAAGCACGAAATAAAACTGCTGCGGCAGTGTATGTATAAGGTCATGGGTGCTAAATCTGACAGAACAGCATACAAGCCATACGGACGGCGGCAGAAAATCGGCATATATTGCACGAAAGCGCAGAAAATCGAAATAGAGTTAGAGTTTGAATTTTACAGAAACGTATTTTATGAGGAATTAAGTACATTTATGGACGCTTTCATACAGGCACAGAAGATTTTCCCAGAAGATGCACCAGTAGGAGACTACGACGAATTTAACGAAAGAGATATGAAAATAGCGTTTATGGCTACGGGGATAGAACGGCGTAGCAGGGCTGCAATGATAGAGGAAAGCGAGGCGGGAAATGAGAAAACGAAAACGACAGGCAGTTAAGAAACTGATACAGTGCGCAGCCGTTATAGCGGCAGGCGTGCTGGCAATCATTTTGTTTATGCTGGCTATCTGGTACAGAGGAAAGAACAGCGAGCCAGTAACAGACGAACAGGTAGCAGCGCAGATGCAGCAGGCAGAGCCGCTGGTTATTGAAACACCAGAGGCAGCCACAGAGGGCAGTATAAGAGTATACGACTATGACGGCTGCTGTATTTATTCCTACTACGGCAAAATTCGGATAAACAGCGACGGTAAGGACGGCAAGGAAATTGACGTAGAGGCATTAGGCTATTTAGAGGGCTACCAAGAACATAAAGAGGAAAGCGGGGCGGGAGAATGAGCCACAGATATTACAGCCCTTTACGCCCGTTATCACTGGGGACATTTCCAAAGCCGCAGGGAAACGAGATTTTACATATAGAAAATTTTGAGGAACGGCAGAACGTACCAGAGATAGCACGGCAGGCGTGGGGATACATTGAGTACAAAGAGGCGCTTACAGAAATAGAGGCGGCAGCTTATGAGCTGATACCGTCAAACTGCATTTCTGAAATGGAAAACTTAGAGGCAAGGAGATAAAGGCAATGAGCGAGGTATATATACGCAGCCAGAATAAAGAAAAGCTGTATAGACTGGGCGGTAATTACGCCTGCGTAGAGTACGGAGAGTATGAGGACGTAAAGAAAAAGAGAGGCGGCGCAGAGGCAGACAAAAAGCGCCACGTAATTTGCATAAGTGACGGGTGTTTAGAGGAAATCGGAGAGTATGCCACAAAAGAGCGCTGCTTAGAGGTTCTGGACGAGATACAGAAAGCGTGCGTAAGCTATCTGTTTACGGCTGGCGGTGCAGCTATAGTAAGGGGCGGCATGGACGTACAGCCGTTTGCAGCAGTAATACCGAGGCTGTACGAAATGCCAGAGAAGTAGGAGAGGCAGACAGTGACAGTAAAGGAATTTATAGGCACGCTGGAGAGTTCAGACCGCCTGCGCATTATCGAGGGCAAAGCAGAGGTTTACGTAGGGTATCTGGCAGCGTTCAAACCGTTTGCAGACCATGAGATAAGCGAGGAATACCGAAAATACAGCGAGCATGAGGTAAAGAAGTTTAGGGCAGTGCCGGAGATAACGCACAGACGCTGGAAAGAGCTGGGGCTTATGGAACCATTAGAGCCAGACCAGACAGCGCAGTATAAGTTTAGTGATTTGCAGATGTCACTTTACTACACCATATACATACAGGAAAGGAAAGGGCAGGAAGTATGACAAAGAAAAAGCCAGATTTTTTACGGGATTTAGATACTGCAATCATGGACGAGCTTACAGGTGGCGGTATCAAGGAAAATGCAGCGGGACTGGTAGGAACGCTTACACAGATTAAGGAAATTAAGCAGCTATGCGGGCTGCCGTTTTGTGGTTATATGGCAAAGCTGGAAACGGTAAGACCAAGCGGCGTGCCGGACGAGGTAACGGTAGTATTTGCAGAGGACGTACCATACAGGGCTTGCAACGGCATAGAGTTTGACGTTATGCAGGAATTTGTAGAGGGCAGCAGGCTTTTACTGACAGGCAAGGCGCAGACACTTAAGGACTTCCAGAGCGGTAGACTGCTGGTATATATTCTGGCAGATTTTGTGGCGGTATCAGAAAAAGCAGTAGAGCAGGACGAGGTAGCAGTAAGAGGCGTTATAGCGAATAAGCCAACACACAGAGAAACGCCAAGAGGCAAGCGTATTACTGATATTACGGTAAAGGTAAGAAATGAGCTTACAGGCGGCAGCTGCTATTTACCGTGCATCTGCTGGCAGGAACAGGCAGACGAGGTGGAGCAGTGGCAGCAGGGCGACACTGTAGAGCTGCTGGGACGGTATCAGAGCCGCCAGTATGAAAAGGTGCTTGATACAGCCACAGGAGAAAGAGAACAGCGCACAGCTTATGAGGTATCGGTACGGCTGATTAGAAGAAAGGAAGAGGCAGAAAATGAGTGTTGAACATATCGGCAAGGGTTATGTAAAAATCTGCGTGAGTGAGGAAGAGTTAGAGAACAGCATAGCTGGGCTTAGCCAGTTAAAACCTATTTTGCAAGCGCAGGTAATGAAAGGGAACGGAAGAAACACAAAGCAGGGGCTTATTGACGCAGCAGAGCTGGGAAAACATTTTGATACAGCGATAGATGCAATGACTATGCTTTTGGCTGGGCTTAAGGAAGAAAGCGAGGCACAGAATGAAGAGTAAAACAATTTTAGGAGCAGACGGCGCAACAAAAATGCGGCAGATTACAGTAGGGATACACGGAAAGGGCGGCGAGGCAGGCATAAAGGCAATACAGCAGCTTGTAGGCATGGTGGACAGCTTAAAGCAGTGCCAGACACCACAGGAAGTATACGACAGATATTTACAAATTACGGGGTACTGTAAATGCTGCGTTGATTGTAATTTTATAGACCAAAAGGGAGCAGACGAGCTGATGTGCTTAGCGGCATATCTGGCAGGAAATGAACAGGCACGGGCAGAGGCACAACAGAAAGCGGGTAAAAAGGCATGAGAAAGGTTTATATATGCAGCCCATACAGGGCGAAAGACGGCGCAGAGCTGGACAGAAACATAGATTATGCGCAGCAGCTGACACGGCAGGCATTAGAGGCAGGCTTAGCACCCATTACGCCGCATTTATATATGACGCAGTGCATGGACGATAAAAAGCCGGAAGAGCGGGCAAGGGGCATGGCTGCGGGGCTTGCGCTGCTGAAAGGCTGCGATTTTGTTATTGCTGGTGTGAAATACGGCATAACAGAGGGCATGGACAGAGAAATACATACAGCAAATATGCTGGGCATTGCGGTTATAGATGCAAACCAGATTAAGCGGCATCTGGAATATGAGGAAAAGCGACAGGAGAGGGCGGCGAGCGATTACGCAAAGCTGCATAGCTGCGAATTTTGTAAGGGCGGCAAATTATATAGCTGCACGGGCTACGATTGCAGAGAGCCGTACAGACGGGCTTATGAGTATGCCTTAAGCCGCATAAGAGAGCGGCAGGAAACATGAAAAAATAAAAGCGCCTACGGTGGGGAAACACCATAGGCGCTAAGCTATACAGCTTTGAAATACTATAAAAATTATAAGCTATGTATGGCGCAAAGTCAAGAAATTTAACGGGCAGGCAGCCCGTTTTAACACTTGATAAAAGTATTAACGAACCGACAGAGAGGTAGATATATGCCATACGTAGAGAGGGTAACAAAAGCGGGAAATACGATAGAGATAGAGAGGTACTTTACAAGCAGATACAAAAAGAAAGGTATCAGCAGAGGGGATAAGGTAAAGCCAACAAAAGAAGAGCAGGAGAAAGTAAACACCAGACAGGCAGAGAGAAAGTTAAGGATACTCATAAATGCGAACTATGGCTATGGGGACTACCATTTAGTGCTTGATTATATCCGCAGGAAAGGGCAGCCAGACAGAACGCCGGAACAGATGCGGCAGGACATAGACGTATTTTTGAGGGAGTGCAGAAAGGAGTACAGAAAAGCAGGGTTAGAGTTCAAATACATACACGTTATGGAGATTGGCAAGAAAGGTGCGAGACATCACCACCTTGTAGTAAATAAAATTGATACAGAGATTTTACAACGCTGCTGGTATAAGGCATACGAGGGGCATAACAGGGTTAAGGTATTCCCACTGGACGATAGCGGCAACTATGCAGAGCTGGCAAGTTATTTAATCAAGTACACAGGAACGCACAAAAAGGGTACTGACGGAGCATTACAGGGCAAGCGCTGGAATTGCAGCAAGAATTTAGTAAGACCAGAACCAGAGTACCACATAATTTCAGACCGTGAGTATTTCAAGAAAGAGCCAAAAGCAATAAAGGGCTATTACGTGGACAAGAACAGCGTAAGCATGGGGGTACACAGTCCAGAGTATTACGGCTACGGGTATTTAAGATACACATTAGTAAAAATAACAGATAGGGGGGGTTGAAATGCAGATAATCAAGGGCGTTGCCATTGCAGCAGTGTTGATAATAGCCGGACTGCTGGCACTGATTGTGGCAGCATATCTGGCGTTTAGAATTGCAGCGGCTATTTTTGAACAGCAGGAGAGCTGGAAAGACAGCGGCAGCAGAAAGGGCAGAAAACATGATAGAAAAAATTAAATACTGGTTATTCCAGAAAGGCAAGGACTGTAAGCGCTGCTGCCTACGGTGCAGATATTATGATATATGCCGCTGGGACGTACTGGGAAATGCAGGACTACAAAGCGAGGAAACAATAACGCTTTTGGCGATAGAGAACAGCAAGCCGCATAAGGACGGGCTGCTTTTCAGAATTTGCCAGTATGTAGAATTTAAGCAGAAAGCGAGGCGAGAAAATGAGAAACTTTAGACTGGACGACGAAAGCGGGCATCAAGAGGCATTATTTAACTGGGCTGCATACAGAACAGGACTTATGCCGGAACTGCAATATATGTATCATGTGCCAAACGGCGGCAAACGTGATGCAGCAACAGCAGTGGCGCTTAAGAGGCAGGGCGTAAAGGCTGGTGTGCCGGATATTATGTTACCAGCTGCAAGGGCTGGGTATCACGGGCTTTACATAGAGCTTAAGGCAGGCAAGAACACGACGACCAAGAAACAGAAAGAGTGGTTAGAGTATCTGCGGCAGCAGGGCTATTATACCGCCGTCTGCTACGGCTGGCAGCCAGCAGCGCAGCTGATAGAGCAGTATTTATTACATTCAGACGAGCTTACAAAAGAGCAGGAAACAGTAACCATGCGTTAGAGGCGACGCAGGAAAGAGAGGCAAAGAATGAAAACAATAAGCATTTTGAACTTAAAGGGCGGCGTAGCCAAGACCTTTACAGCGGCAAACATGGCGTATGAGCTTTACAGGCGAGGCTATAAGGTACTGCTGATTGACAATGATAAGCAGGGGAACTTAAGCAAGGCGTACAGCAGATATGATGCAGAAAATGTAGCACCAGTTACAAGGCTGCTGGCTGGGGATTGGGAAAGCGCAGACGAGCTGATACAGCATACAGAGTATGAGGGTATCGACATTGTAACGGCGAATATGTCACTATTCGGGGCTACATGGAATTTAACCAAAGAGGACGGCGAAAACCAGATAGAGAGATACAAAGCGCTGGTAACAGCAAAAGTGCTGGGGTTCGGCTATGCAAAGTTTGACTATATAGAAACAGAGCGGGCGTATGATTACTGCATCATTGATAACCCGCCGGATATTGGACTTAATGTTGTAAATGCGCTGGCAATCACGGACGAGGTAATAGTACCCGTAAAGGTGGACGAGGACGCTTTAGAGGGGCTGGACATTGTGACAGAGCAGATAGAGGACGCAAAGGCGTTTAACCCAGCATTAAAGCTGGCAGGCGTGTTGATTACATCATATCAGAACACAGACGGCGAGGCAGCAGGCGTAGAGTGGCTGGAACAAAAGACAGCTTTTAATATTTTGGGTATTATTCGGTATTCCAAGAAAGTAGCAGAAAATACTTTCATGCGTAAGCCGATTTATGAGTATAGCCCATGCTGCGGAGCGGCGCAGGGGTACAAGAAATTTGTAACAGCGTATACAGGGAAAGCGAGGTAGCAAGCGTGGCACATAAAGAGAGATTATGCGTTTACTGGCATTGCCGCAGGACTGGCGGTACGGAGTGCTGGAACTGGGGCGGCAAATTTGCAGGGCAGAAATGCCCGCAAAGCGACGTTTGCGAGCATTGGAGAACGTGCGAAATGTGTAACGGAGTAATGGGACAGTGTAAGAAAAAACAAAGGATTGAGAAAGCGAGGTAGAGAATATGGCAAAGTTTGGTATTAACGACATTCTGAACGCAAAGACGAAAGCAGCAGGGCAGCAGGCGCAGACCGAGGGATACAAAGAAATCTATTTAAGTCCTTACGAGGTAAAGGCAGCGCCGGAGAATACGCACCAGAAATTAGAGAACATAGAAGAGCTGGCAGACAATTTTTTACACGTAGGGCAGGAGCAGCCTACAGTATTGGCGAGAGTAAGCGGGGAATACCGTATAATCGACGGACACAGACGTAATGCAGCAAATATTTTAAATTTGGAGCGGGGACATAAGGAGTATGAGAAAGTGCTTTACCGCTTTATGGATATGAGCGAGGCAATGTATGAGCTGCGCTTACTGGCTGGTAACGGATATACGCAGGGGCTTACAGCCTATGAAAAAACCAGATTAGTAGAGCGTACCAAAGCGGCGCTTATCAGAGCCAAGGAAGAGGACGGCTTAGAGATACAGGGCAAAATGCGTGATTTGGTGGCAGCTATGTTAAATGAGAGCAGCACAAACGTAGCCAGAATGGACGCAATCAACAACAATGCCACGACGGAGATTAAAGAGCAGCTGAAAGAGGGCAATTTAGGCATCACGGCTGCGTATGAGGCAGCCAAGCTGGACGAGGACGAACAGAAAGAAATAGCAGAAAAAGCAGCAGCGGGCGAAAATGTGAGGGCAAAGGAAATAGCGGAAAAGGTAGCAGAGAAAAGGGCGGGGGACGATTACGAAACACCGCACCCAGAAAGCATAACGTCTTTGTGCTATTCCTGCCAGAAATACAAGGACTGCAACGTAAAAACGGGAACGTGCCAGAAATGCGACCAGTACATAAACAAGGCAGAGGCTGAAAAGACGGACGAACAGCGGTACAGCGAAGAGCAAGACGCTATAGACCGCCAGACAAAGAAGAAATTGCAGGAGCGAGCAGACGCAGAAAAAATGGAGCATCTGCCAAGTGAGGGAAATATAGAGCATAAGCAGCATGAGGTAAAAATAGTGGCATCTGATTACGAGGACGTAGTAAGCGGGAAAAAGAGCTTTGAGCTGCGGAAGAATGACAGAGGCTATAAGCAGGGCGACAGCCTTAAAATGCTGGAATTTAAGGACGGTAAGCACACAGGGCGCACGATTGATGCAGATATTATTTATATGCTGGAAGATTATACAGGGCTTACAGAGGGCTACTGTATTCTGGGTATCAGAGTAACAGACTATACGGGTAAGGTGTCCGAAACGGACACAGAAAGCGGGGCGGTAAATGTTTGAGTTTATGGACGGCGTAGTAGATGCACTGGAAGAAACGGGAAAGGTAGTAGTAGACGGGGTGGTATATTGCCTGATATGCGTAGCTAAACTGGCGTTGATAATAACAGCGCCAGTATGGGGGCTGCCGTATACGATATGGAGAAAGGGGCGTAAGCAGTGAAATACAGACAGTGGAAAAAGAACTATAAGAAAAAGCATGGAGTAAACCCGCCGTTAGAGCTGGACAAGCGAAAACAGCGCAGGCTTGCAAGAAAAATGGCAAGACAGATAAATAAAACCTTGCCAACAGCAGCAGAAACATTGACGGCAGCTATTAACCGCTGGGCGCAGAGTATAAAGCCAGCACTGGCGACATTATGCGAGAACGTAGCAGCGGCGTTTAGCAATATGGCAGCAGGATTGAGAGAAGAAAGCGAGGCGGTAGAAAATGACTAATATTTTACTGGGGATTATAGCACTGGAATTGCTGGCTATATTTTCAAAGCTGGATAAACTGGAAGAGAGGGGCAGAGAGAATGAATAACGTATCACTTACAGGGCGGCTTACAAGAGAGCCAGAGCTTAGATATGGCGGGCAGGACAATAGCACAGCTATTACCCGCTTTACGCTTGCGGTAGACGACGGGAAAGACACAGATTTTATAAATATTAAGTGTTTCGGGCGTACTGCGGAATGGGCGCAGAAATGGTTAAGTAAAGGCAGCAGGGCAGAGGTTACGGGCAAGATTAAAACAGGCAGCTACGAGAGCCAGCGCACGGGCAGCAAGGTATATTACACAGAGGTTGTGGCAAATAGCGTAGGTTTTGGAGAGAGTAAAGCAGAGGCAGAGGCGAGAGGGCAACAGCTGCCGGAGAGTGACGGGTTTATGAACATACCAGAGGGAGCAGACGAAGAGCTGCCGTTTAATTAACAGAAAGCGAGGTACAGAACATGGAGCAGGAAGAAACAAAGACAACAGCGGCGGCAGGGGTAGAAATGCCGCCAGAGGCTGAAAGCTGGGTACAACTGCATGAAAGCGAATTAACAGAGCTGATGCAGAAACAGGCAAAGGCTGCAATAACGGAACTGAAACGACAGGAAAAGCAGGAGAGGAAGAAAGAGAAATACCACAACACTTTTACGCTTATGAAATGTTACCGTGATGCGGTTTTTCATATCGAGAACGCAATAAGCGACGGGCAGCAGTTAGAGCTTAAGGGCATGACGGACGAGCAGCAGCGTACATACTTAGAGAGTATCAGACGCACACGCTTTAAGACATTGATAATGACAGCGCATATAGACAAAGCGGTAGAAGAGATAGAGCGCCGCAGAGAGGCAGCAGGCAGAGGCGTAGAGTACAAGGCTTTTGAAATGTATTTCATGCAGGGCATGGACTATGCGGAAATTGCAGAGCAGCTGGACACAGGAAAGAATACACCGAGGCGCTGGGTAACGGGTATCATAAATGAGCTGTCAGTATTATTGTGGGGCATTGATGAAGAGAGGGTAAAGTAAGTGTTTGAAAAAATAAAGGCATGGATAAAAAGAAAGCGGGAAACAGCGAGGGAACAGCAGGCGGCAGACAGGCTGATAAAGCATATAGAGCAGGCGTTAGGATTTGAGCTTTACGAGTGGCAGAGGTTATATATAATAACTGGGATATGGCAGCCGCCAGAGGGACGGCTACACGGAAGAACGACAGCATATATATTGCGGCTATTATTAGACCAGAGTAAGCCACTGCTGCTATATGAGTTTTCACAGGTGGCAGCGTATGCGGATAACCCATTTATGGGGCGGCAATATCAGCCAGTACCCATGCAGTATGCAGGCTGGTTTAGGCACGAGATAAGGAGTATATACGAGCAGCTAAGAGCAGCAGGCGTGCCAGTAAGAGAAATGATAACAGAGCAGCAGCGGGTAATATCGTGGTAAAAACGTGGTGTTTACATGGGAAAACAAAAGA